>Ga0302300_1001008_pt1 | contig 17038 bp, 11 predicted proteins | sample III_Palsa_E1_1_FD_198756 | JGI IMG/M metagenome (GOLD analysis project Ga0302300, IMG submission 198756) | Peat permafrost microbial communities from Stordalen Mire near Abisko, Sweden - III_Palsa_E1_1 | ecosystem: Environmental > Terrestrial > Soil > Palsa > Peat permafrost | place: Sweden... | reverse complement strand
CTAAACATGTACATTCATATTCATAACATAGTAATCGGTTGTAAATTAAATTTTGGTAGTCATAAGAAATTATAAGAGAAACAAACATGTGAGGTGTTATGATAATATTATGTCATGAAGTTAAATAATATACAACAATATTTTTACTCGTTAAAAGTTGTATTAGTAAAATTACATCTATGGAGATAGAATTTAAAGTCGAACGTAAGTGTCTTTCAAATGTGTATTCGGTTCAATATTATGCTAGTCAATATGTAAAACAAGAACAAGAACAAGAACAAGAACAAGTACAGATACAATCTAATGATAGGTGGTTAGATAGTATTAGCTCAATTTACATTAGAGAATTTGTTAGATGTTATAGTTTGATGGATAGTAGTCAGAATGGAAACAAAGAATGTAAATGTACAGTACCCATTGAACATCGTTTCCAACATGTGCTACCAATATACATTTCATGGATTGAGAATTGGAAACCAGATGTTTATACCAAACAACAATTAATATGTTCACTACAATTTTCTAATTGGTTAGATGATGACAAGTATATAGATTATATTGTTAAGCAGATGTTTAACTGTTGGTCTACTGTTATGGCAGCAACAGTTTATAGCGGTGACTGTCACTCTGACATCAAACAGTTAATATTCATTAGAGCTCCATATGACTTGTTACCAGATGATTGGATATCAAATAAAGTTTTCATGAGAGCATGGTTTAAACATAATATTAATACAACTGTTACTATTGATAGGGATAAGATTTATCTTATTAATCAACGTATTACCATTAGAAGTACCAAGTACTCCAACACTCGACTACTAGCCAATGGAAGGACATCTTCGTGTGTTAATGACTTTGACGATATTAGACACATTGTGTACTTTTATAATAATGGTAGTGGTGATGATCACTACCCATTGTATACAAGTGGTTATTGGAGAACCCAACCAATAAGAGATTGCGTAGATTTCCATAGTTTCGATGTTATATTGGATACTAATCATAGTAATAATGTTAAAAGTATTGCTAGTAACAATATTACTAATGGTGTTGATGTTGTTCATGACACAAATTACTATAACATTGAAGAGTATGAAGAGTGTGAGGAAGATGAGAAAGGTGAGGATACCGAAGATAGTGATACTGATATCAGTTGCAGATTATTACCATTTGGTAATTTGTTATGTGGTAGAGATATGAAACATGGTTGTGTAAAGATAGGTGAACATACAGTTTATGACAATGATGAAGATAATAATGCAAGTGAGAGTGTTTGTTATGACAACGAAGGTAACTTATACGGTAAACATAAACGATTTAACGTACAATTTCGCAATAACAATATTACAGCAGAACGATCATATAACAATAATAATTTGGTTGTGAGACCAATAACCATGTATTACACATCTGGTAACATTTGTGGTCTCAGCAGCCATGATGACTACCTTGATGGTACCTTTCCAATATATAATGATGATACCGACAACACATTACAATGTGAAACCACAACACATAATGGTGGTCTAGTTGATACAATCAAACAATATAACAAAGGTAAAATAACAAACGAGTATAAATATCATGATAAGCATCAACATATTGAATATGTCAAAACATACTATAATAGTGGTTTTATACATCAACACATAATTATTAATATTAACACTAATAGTAGTCATGATAGTGATAGTGATAGTAGTGATGACGATTATAGTAGTCATGATAGTGATAGTAGTGATGATGAAAGAGATGATGCTACGATACCAGTTGATGAGTTGTTAAGTAGTTTTAATGTTAATGTTACTAGTTACTATGATAATGTTCACTGTCGTAAGGAGTCAGTTGGTAATATAATTAACGGTAATAAAGTTGGTTTGTGGTTGTATTATCATGATGATGAACACAATAGTGTGAGAGACACTATTGTTATGGGACAGTTGGATAAAGATGTGACTTATCCAACACGAAAGCAGTTGTTACAAGCCTGTCAGGACGGTGATGTTGACGTGGTAAGTCAATACTTGAGTAATCCAATAGCCAAACGTGTTGACAAGATATTTGGAATGTACAAAAAGCGTAAGTATCGACTTTTGTGGCTTGCTTGTTGCTATGGTCATGTGGACATAGTACAACAATTGGTAATTAAAGGTAAGGCAAAAGTCAACAGGTTAACATATAGTAAAACATATGTCGAAATAGCATTAAAATATAAACACTATGATGTTGTTAAGTTTTTAATAACCAATACCTCTATTGACATTAATTCTGGTACCATATATCATTTGATAAAGTGTAATAATTTGTTACGTGGTAATGTAGAACAGGTAGATAATCTTATTAAATTTATTTTGGTGCACCGTCATGATGATTTGGATATGTTATCATTACCATATTACGGAGATGATATAAATGATTATTCACTGTTAGTACAATATAGAGATAACATATTGGAAACCATTGAATTATGGTCAAAAACATTGTCATTGTAACTTATACAACACACACATATATAAACAATACATCTCCAAGATGTATATTACTCATTAAACTATAAACAATATATTGTTATTTATAACTATATTTTTGGTGTCAAAAAAATATAAAACAGTAACATGTTAACAAATTAAATTATTTGTATATTTGGTATATATATTTACTTACGTAAACAACAAACATACAATGTTATTACACTGAAGTATATACTGTAGTAACCATACATCTTGTAGATATTTATAAATATTAATATTATCTGTAGCATAAAAAAGGTAAGAGGTGTGAGATAGAAAGATGGAGGAAAACATACTGTTATGACATGATAACAACATATTGGATGAAAGAAGTATTACATACAAAATAATGATATAAAGTAATCAAAGTTAAATTTCCTGAACACGTAAAATTATAACATTACAAATGTTGTTTATCTCTTCTACTTTGGTAAAAGTAAAAATACGTGTAATATCGTAATTATTAACATGGATAAAGTATGTGATCTGTAGGGGGTGGGGTCTCATGATGATCATGAGACCATGATTATCATGGTACATTGAATGCACAGTTTGTATGTAAATGCACGCAACTGTTTGTAATTGCGTATAGATATAATGAGACGAAAACCCAAATAAACATTATAATAAACATTACTTAAAAAAAGATTAATCTAGTTAATCTCAGACATGCAGGTAAGTTTTAGTTAGTTGAATTACTTCTATTCATCATACCGCTATCCAACACACTTTCTTCCAATCACAGGTAAAATACCAGTTACATAAAAGTTATCCAACTTATATTCTTTACAAAAAATGGTGTTGACTTCATCCATTTTTGTCCTGTTTTAGGTGTGTTTACATATCTCAGATGTTAAAAAGTTTAACATAACAAACATTCTCTTATTACAAATTACAATTACAACTATAACTACAATAACAATTACCAAGTTATATTTTGTTTTGGGTTATTTTGGCTTATAAACATATGAGGTATATATATATACATCTCATTATAGTAATGGAATAGTGTAATATATTGTAAAGTGTAAAGTGTAAATTACATACCTAGTATGTAATGTTGGTTAGTGTATAGTTGTTACTTTAACAACTAAAGTAATATATAATTTGTAGTGATTAATAGTTATAATAGACAATTACAAACAAGGTTATAGATTGTTCTACTTAGTAAGTAATAATTATCCTAATAGTAATAAATAAAGAAGTATACAAAATACTATACGTGTCATATTATCTAATATGTATAGTTGGATGTATCCAATATGTACCGTGAGTTTTTAACCACTAACACAAAGGTGTGTTAGTAATAATATAACTTGTAAGATGTGTTTATAATAAAGTATTATAAACTAGTTTAGGTATGTAATGTACTATATGGTGTTAGGTATAATAGGTAATGATCTTAGCAATGTTCTTATCAGCTTCAACGTCAGCCAGTGTGCGTAGTGTCATGAAGTTGGTATCGGAAATGCGATACTCAACATAAATTATGTTTTTGTACAGTATAAGCTTACCAAAGTTATTCTCATAACATTGTTCATGAGGTGCAATGTCGACGTTAATTAAATGGAGGTACTTTAAAGTTGTGATATCATGGTCATTGTAGTTACCCATGGTCATCAGCTGAACATAAATATTGTTATTGAAATAGGCATCATTGACATTATTACAGCTACTGGTACTACCAATGGTATTACCATTTGCATCTTCCAGTGTTTCAATCAATGACATTTCGTATGATGACACTACACTGTTGGTATCTGGTTTGTATGTCCGCTTTCTTGATCCGGGACCATCGTATATATGCATTTTAGGAGAACTCAATGGTTGCCCATATATATCACGTAATAGAAATTGTCTATTGATATTAAATCCTTATTGTTAAACTCTATTGGTAACATGTCGTTAATTTGTTGTTTTATGGTTTTACCAGAAATGATATTACATTCTGGTATTAACTTCATTATGTAAGTTTTATTATTGTTTCTACTTGAAGTGTGTACCTTTGTATTTTACCATAAGGTAGATAGTTAAATTGCCACTTCTCAATTGCCAACCTATCCAACTCAACTGGAATAGTTGGATTCCTGTAAACTAAAAATATCGAACTACCTGTTGACATATCTATTTAACAACCAAACAACATACCATGATCAATTTAGTCAATAAATTACCCCACTCAACTAACTATGTTTACACTCACATACATATGTATACATAAGTTAATCTCATTCAATAATATTTTATACCTACAAGATGTAAAAATGTAATGAACTACATTTAAGTATATGTATATCTTGTAATACAGATAACTTTATGTTTACCAATGATTACAACTTGGTATGACTACTAAATGGTAATAATATATTTCATATCAACACGATATCATCGTACATATTTTTAATTACTAAGGTACTGGTTACTTACCAATAATACAATGTAATGTTGGTAGAAACCAAAAGATTAACCTATCTAAACATCTTTCATGATAATACACTTATTGTATTTATTATTGTATGTATCTTGTTTCTTCTAATGTTCATCAATAAGGTAACTAGCTCGAGATGGGTGGGGAGAGAGAGGCAAGAGATTAGAAGTTACAAATAACGAACGAGAACATTTGGTATTCTACATATTTGATCATAACAAGTTTTACATTTGAATTGTATGTATAACATTATTGACATAATTGTATACTACTAATTAATTTACCTCTTGAAGTGGTAAAAGACGTATTAATACCAACATTAGACCAGAGTTTAATATTAAGGTTATAAATGTAATAGAAACTCAACCGAATAACTGTTTATAGTATGGCTTGTGGATCCAGTTGACAATGTTAAAAATGACAATTACTGATATGTGGTTATTAACGCTGGGTGTGAAATGGTATCCATTATTTTGAGTATTAATGGTAAACAGTATGATGTGTCTTATGACTCGGCTATGGGTTCAGAACTAATCAAGGAACGGACAGATAGTTTAGGACTGGACTGTATTATACCTTTTCCATGTGTTGATGAGCTGATCGCTTGGAATTACATTAACTTTCTCACAAACACAACACAACCAGAAACTATTACCGATGCAGAGAAATTAAAGTTGTGTTTTGTTATGGAAACATACTTTGTTGATATCGAGTATTTTAAGTATTTAATGCAACAAATGTTTAACAACTGGAATATGTTATCAACTGTAATTTACAATGAACCCAATCTTGACATTCAAAGACGTATGTTTCTATTGTGTCCTTATGAGTTCATTCGTCATCAACAATGTATTACTAACCCTAATTTTTATAAGCAATGGTTAGAGTACAATAAAAACATTGTTGTTATAGTTAATGGTAATGAAAGATATCATACTCAATTGAAATACGACACTGGTAATATCATAAAATGTCTCTTTGTGTGTCACACTGTTGATAGTAAACATACAGGTTTCTCCCAAGAAACTTATTTCTATCCATCTGGAAACATCGAATGTCAAAGACAGTACTTCAATGAAAAGAAACAAGGGATGTGGAGAGATTGGTATGATAATGAACATCAAATTCTCAAGTACGAACAACAGTACGTTGATAACAAACGACATGGAATGCACACAAAGTGGTATGATAACGAGAATCATACCGTTCTCTATCAAGGTCTATACATCAATGATAAAAAACAGGGACCATGGAAACACTACTATGATAATAAACAACAAACATTGTGGTATGAAGTAAACTATGTCGATGATGTAGAACAGGGAACAAGCAGCTATTGGTATAACAATCAACATCACACACTTAGATTAGAATGTGTTTATGTTAATGGTTCACTTAGACAACAGATTGAGTATGATGAGGATGGTAAGGTTATGCAGCCTTAAGGTTAGTTCAGAATCTACTACCCTTTTCTTGTTCATTACTCCCTTCTCCTTCCTTCCTCCCTCTTCCTCTATCTTCAGTAGTAACAACATTATTTCTATTACTTGCGTGACAAGTAATATTCGTTAACTAGCTAATAAATGCACAAAACAAATATATGTCTCTACTTACTTTTAGTGTGTGTATATATAACTTAATTACATAATATAACCAAACATAATTTGTTCATATTAACATTAACATGTTAATACATAATAGATAAGATATGTAAATTTACAACTGTTAGAATTTCCCACAAGTATTTATTTCCTTACTTACTTATTTTAATGCAATTACTTAAAATTTGTGTAAACCGAATGTATACTGAGAGAGCAATGGCTACGCTAGGCAAGGATCCACAGTGATCAAGTGATCATCAGTGAGGCATATTTGTACAGTCACATAATATTGTGGATCCTTGCCTAGCGTAGCCATTGCTCTCTCAGTATACCTTCGGTTTACACGTATTTTATGTAATTACCAACAGTGGGCATGTAATTACCTTTGTATTTGTACATATATGTATAACCAACACTTTTATTTTTGGTATAACTTTTAGTTATTAACACCTATAGATTAAACCCACCTACAAAGTACAAGATATTGTAACAACTAGTAACAGATACTAAATATACACGACTAATTATAGCTATGGAGATTGTTCAATTTAAAACTACTGTCTTAATTACTATTAACACCCAAAGCGCTATTGTTAAATTACTTCATGGTGAAGTAATTCTGGGATAAAATTAACATTATGTAAATTAGTACATTTACTTAATAATGTTGCAACTAGTTAAAGTTATAATTGTTAATGGTAATCATATAATGTGCATTGTTAAAGTATTTAATATTACATTATAACCACAAAATTGTATAATGTTGTTATAATTGAGGTGACAAAGTAAGTTGTGTTCACTTAACGTGATAGAATACAAACTAGTTTGTTATGTTTTGTCACAATATTAAACTATTATACATTTCAAACATTTTAACACCACTCAATGTAATTATAAATATATGGTGTTTGACAACTTATTCTTTCAAAGTATATTATAGTAATAGTACATCATGTACTATTATGGTATCCAAGTAATTTTGTTTACTGTACTTTGGAAGTAAAATATGGTTTATTCCAGTATAACCTTATTTTCTCGTGTTAGCAATTGTAAACTTTATCTTTTTAGAAACAGAGAGATGATTAACTACACATAATATTAGTCCCGTCCATGGAGTGTACCCATGATACTCTCATGTGCAAGATTGACGTCATCCTCGTTAACGTTTGTTTCATACACCATATTAAAGTATTTGGCTATACTTTTAATATCATTACTATTACTATAGATGTTTAGGAAGTTTGTATACTGGTCGTGTTTAAGTGCCAAGTCAAGAGGTTTGTTACAAACCATGCATAAACTATGGAGCATAACAAGAAGAGTTTCCATACTTAAACAATATGCCTCAAGTTCATCATAAGACAGATTATGGTCGTAATTGGGTATTAGATTCATGTCTACTAACTTGTCAATTCTAGCCCATAACTGTCCCAACTTACAGAAATGTGCGTACTGCTCATATAACCATTTCAACTTGTCGTTATTAACACTTGTCTCAAAACAAAACTCGGGTATGGTAATTCCAAGTATGTCTTGCAATATTCCGAGTCTATTAATATAGAACATCCTAATTCTATTTTGCTCTCGTGACAATGACATTTTGTAATAGTTGTATTTACCAATAAGAAATTTATCTCTTTTTTGACCATCAAGATCATTGTATATACCAATAATAACATTTATACTAATATACATTTGTATATTGTTCAACACATGAACATATACATATACTATGTTGTAACCTTATTGGTAAACAACAATTTGTTGGTTTGAACATTACATATGTTAGTAGTAATTAATATGTATACTGTTCAAAGCTTTGTTAACTTTGACTTTTTAATGATCATGTATACAGTCACATACAGTGAAAGTAATAAAATGCCACCTAAAGGTGTGAAGACTGTAGTTTGTAAGTGTCGATTTAATGATCCATGGTCTATAGCTCACTGTCCATGCGATCAAGATCCCAGTTGTTGGGTGTATGAGGATAGTAGTAAACCTTCCTCATGTAGTTCAAAACCAGTATCTAGTAGTCAAGTACAAATAGCTACGAGGTCTAAGCGTGTTATCTGTAAGTGTAAATCTAATGATCCCTGGTCGTGTATGAATTGTCCTTGTGACCAAGACCCGAGTTGCTGGGTGTATGATGATAACTAAACAAAGGTGTATGTAAATGTCCTTTATATATTGGCATAATAACTATTTACAGGTTTAACCTGTAAATTACGATAGTAATGGATTTATGTATAACATACATTGAAGAAGATACAACGATGTGCGAATATTACAGTTAAATTTTTGTTTTGTATAAAACTTTACACTGTTAAGAATTATAAACATACAAATCAAGGGTATGTTGAAACAACAGTAACCATGTTAGAAATACAGATACATTACAATAAACTACAGTCATAATTGTACTTTTTAACATAAATAAATACATATACAGATACACATGTTCATTTGAATGTTGTTTCATAGATTAGTTTAATCCACATACTTTTGGTATAAAAAATATTGTAATAACCAGTAATGTTAAATATATTAATAATTGTTGTTATAAATGTTTTTAGGTTAACAATATTAGTATGATTAGTAAACACAAAACACAAAACAACAATGTAAAGTTACTTCATTGTGAAGTAACACTAAACTAACAACATATTATAGTAAACATACTTGATGAGGTTTATAACTATGTAATGTTACAACTGTTAATGTTAGTTGTACAACAGTAATAATCTGTCAAAATGTTTAAAACTACGATTACTATTGTAAGTTGTAAAGACTTGTTGTAACCAACATAAGGAAGTAAAGTTGTACCAGTTTACTCAAAACGACGTATCATAATACATATTAGTGTACTAAAATGTTATATAACTTTAACATTATAATGTTAAAGTTATGTCACGCCAAACATTTTAACACTATTCAACATAATTATATATTTACAATTACATATGTATCTTGTTCAACAATCTACTTGTTCAAAATACATTACAGTTATACTACTTAATGTACTTCCAACAGACAATAGACAATAAATAACAAATAACAAATAACAAATAACAAATAACAAATAACAAATAACAAATAACAAATAACAAATAATTTTACTTGATAAGATCTTTACTTATTGTTTATTACCTATTGGAAGTAAAATGTTGTATTTACCAAGATAACTTTATGTTTTGGTGTCAGTCAAACAAATTTTATTATTCAAGGTTTACACGTTGTGTATTTGTTATTTTAATAATATTACAAGATATGGTCACTTCGTTAAGTGTTTATTTTAATCCAGTGTATTATATGCTATGTAATCTTGTCTCGTAACAAATTTACATGTTGGACACATATATATATATATACTAACACAACACATATTAGTATTGTACTTGTACACAGTTAACACACTAAAAATACATCATTACTCATTGCTGTTAACTATGTACAATAATCTGGTAGATACATGTTTACTATTACTAATTCGGTACTTAAAAACAAACACATACATAACATTCGATAGTATAGAATTAGTAACACTACTCTATGCCCATATTCTTTGTTTACCTCATTGTGAAGTAAAAATATAATAGTCTTACATTTTGTTATTGCTAGTTATTTGTTGTTTGTTACTTGTTGTCAAACTATTATTACACATTATGAATATAACGATAGTATATCACTGTGATAAGTTACAATATTGTGTAACAGTTAACCATTTACTATTAATTTTTATATACTGGTGTCACTTACCAATAAAACTACAATTACCAACAGTCTTAATGTTAAATTAAAATACAACACCACTCATTACAACAACTCATAGCAATTACTTTGTTTGTAATAAGTTGTTGGAATAATACAAAAGTAAACTTGTGTTTGTTTACATACATATATATGTGCAGTACTAAAAGTGGCAATCTTACAACAATATTACTAATATGTATTTTACATAATATACATAAATTAGAAAATTAAACACTACTCATGTTATCTAGTATGTTATGTATTGTATAATTCACATTATTCACTTAAAAATGGGGTTTAACATTATGGCGGTGAGTGACCACGTTACCAATACCATGCAAATATAAGGTTGTAATTTTAACCATTAAAATGTTTGGATCTTATCAACACAAAAATATGTGGTTAAGTATATGAGTATATGAGAATGCGTAAAGATCAACATATGGATGATAGTTACAGTATAGTGGTAGTATTACATACAGTGCAGTGTAACTATTAGTAAGATTACATGGCAATAAGTATAAGCTGTTTGTGAGACTTAGTCTTTTCACTACGTTTGGCATAGCCATTGCTCTCTCAGTATACCTTCGGTTTATCACAAGTAGCAGGCTACGCTAGGCAAATATCCACAACATCCATGTTATTTACCATTATACCAACACATAAAAGTTATGTTTGTATTAATGTTAATTAAAATATTAAAATTATGCAGTAGAGTTGTAAATCTAAAAGATAAAGGGTTTTAATCCCAAAGCTTATAAAAGTGTTTGCTACCAACATCTACAAATACTGGTCATGGATGAGTATAAATTAAGAACAACAAGTTTACAATAACATACTATATGTTATTACAAGTTAGTGAATGGAATTACTCTACGATAACAATATTTGGTATAAGTTATAATACATAGATATTAGATTGTTTAAATTAGGGTGTAATATAGTAGTTGTGTACTGTAAGGTAGTTAACATGTTAAAAAGACAGGGTATGAACCAAAACAGGTCGAATTTTTTTGTTTTTAAGTACAGACAACAATTTGTGATAGTATAGTTATGTGTAAGCTAACTTACGAATGATAAGAGAGAGAGGTACATTTATTGTTAAGAATAATGGATGCGTTATTAATAATGTTCATGAGTTAAATTACCTTGGATAAAAACATTAAACGTGTGTTGTTACTTTCATCTCAAAGTAGCTTATTATTGTACTACCTACAAACAACAATAATTGGTATATGGTATATAATTGTAGTTACATACATATTCATTCTATTAAAATACTAATATGTTACTATCTACAATAGTAATGTTTGGTAACATAACATGTATTTGTTATAAACAGTATACTTTGTCATGCATAATTATTATGTACTAAAAGTAGTTCACAGATAAAAATATGGTGTAACATTTTTTGTGTTACCATAACACAATTAGTATACTATTTTCTACAACACACATATTGTTAACTAATACACAATTTGGTATCTTGTTAACGTTCACAAATATACAAATATACAAATATACAAATTAAGAATTTGTCTCATCAATGAAGACATTACATGTGGTTATTACAACAAAGTATAAGAGTTAAATGTCTTAACATTGTTTGGTTACAACTCTATACTTAAAAACAAATATATATATATATATATATATAAGTGTTATGTTATATTTTTAACTTATATTATACTGTCAATAACGTTTGTATTGATCAGTGTATACATTTTTTACATTACTTGAAGTAAATTCTAATATGTCTTAACTTACATCTTTATTTTTAATACTCTTACAATGTAACATGTAACATGTTACATGTTACAGTCATAACACTTAATATGTTGTTATGAAAGTATTATACTCAAGGATAATAATTACAAACATGTATCACATCTACAGTCCACATTGTACTACCAAATTATAAAACGGCATCCATTGATACAATAACACTTAACAACATATATTGTATACATATTGTTATAAGTAAAATACTATATGATACATAATTATTATGTATAATTGTTTGAGTTAAGATTGCATATGATATTTGTATATGTGTATGTTTTTTCTCATGTTAGTAACGAACACTTATCGTTGTATTTTAACCAAAGTCAAAATATATATATCTCATTCGAATATGTATTGTTAATGTAATCTCTCTTTACTCAATATAGATATACACACATTACAAACATACAAGATTGTTATTGTAACTATAATAAGTATTAACACTTTCATGTTTCACTATTAACATTCATCCCATTGTGTTGAAGATAGAAGTTTACATACTACTGTTTAGTCGCGTATCAGCGCGTTAGTCGCGTATCAGCGCGTTAGTCGCGTATCAGCGCGTTAGTCGCGTATCAGCGCGTTAGTCGCGTATCAGCGCGTTAGTCGCGTATCAGCGCGTTAGTCGCGTATCAGCGCGTAATATTATAAAACTATTAACATTAACAATGTATGTATTTCACATCACAATATTATATAATATATAAAATATTTGTTATAACAACATTAAACTACAAATATATTGTAATAACATGTTAATTATAAGATATAGATTATTTCTTAATGTTACAAGTAAATACTCTATCATATCAATAACTCTCAAAACACACTCTTATCACGTATTAAACAATTCGAGAGAGAGAGGGAGAGGGGAAAGAAGATAATATTAACATTGTTAAACATGACATTGTTAAATTATGGAATGTAAATGTTTTAAGTATGTTGGATTTATATCTGTTAATGATGACACTTTTAATAGTTATGTATATTTAAGATGTATCGAATACTTCTTATTCTAAATGTAAAACATGTGTTTGTTATTTGTCTTGTTAAAACAAGACAAGAAGTAAAAAGACAAGTTGTTACCTGTATTACTAACAACACATATCAAACATGTGTTTGTAAACAATTCAAACTAGAAAGATTAAATACACTCACTAACATACAATACTTAATTTCACTCTATGTTTTAACTTTGTATGCCATAATATACCAACAGAAGTGTACCTCCCCTCCCTCCCTCCCTTATGTCATGTGTATTTATTAACAATATAATAGTCTATGTGGTATATTGTTAATAAATACACATGACATAATGATAAATTTGTCATCAACATATTTTAGTATGTAAAAGTTATACTACTGATGTCAACCATAGATATGTCTGGTATTAGTAGTGTGTTGCCACGAGTTGACAGACAGATGCAAACAAAGATTATCCCCATTAGTGTGGGTTATGGTGTAATTAAAGAAGTACCAATTAACAAAAATTCTGGTTTGTTATTTAACTTACACTTAGACACTATACATGAAGAACCTTACAATTTAACACAGTACTTGACTACAGGTTCGAAGTGGTCAACATCAATAGATGAGACGAGTGTTACAATTTACGTCCAATTCCTACTAGGTAACCAAACAACTATCATTGATAGAAACATCTTGGTATCATGCTTTCTCATCTACAGTTTATTAGAGGATACCAACTTCTTTAATTTTCTGTTAACACAGTTACATCAAAGGTGGACATTACTGTCACAAATACTATATAACAGTGAAGATTACGTTCTACCTCATGATGTTAAGGAGGATATATTCCTTCACGTACCTCAAATGTTGTTACCCAATAAGTACATCAATGACAAGGTGTTCATGAACAATTGGATTACAAAATACAATCAACAAACTATTACACTTAACAATAACAGTGAAAGGTTCACAACAACTAATTATGTGCAAACTATTGAAAATAGTCTATATGACAAGACTACTGATAGTTATTATGATGCTCCTATTCATGAGCAAATTACAAATAACGTGTATGTTGAACCATCCACTATTAACAATGAAGGGAATATGGTTGAGTATTACAGCAAATTTATGTCTACTATTTCTAATATTAATAATAATTCATGTAAATTATCACAAGAGAAAAGATATAATGGTCAGGTGGAGGGGGAACAAATAGATAGTGAGTGGGATGATAATAGTACTAACATTAAATACGAAAATGTAACTACATATGTAAATGGTCAACAAATGGGTCCTCATGTGCAGTATGTTAATGGTAATATAATCGAAGAAGAGTATATTGAGAATGGAAATCCTATTGGTGACAGTAAACGTTATTTTAATAATGGTCAACTCGAACTACTCACACATTATGCTTCAGATGAACAATCTATTACGTTTAGTAGCTATCATGAAAATGGTAACCTAAGATATGTCATTCGTAATAAGGAGGGCGTCAATGGATCATGGTATAATGACTACAAACTAGAATATTTAGACGATGGTAGTGTTGTTGAGTCTAATCAACAACGTACACTATTTTATGATGCTCGTGGTCATATCACGCGCAAAATTACCAACCCAGATCTGTCTTTGCCATTCGAAGTATAATATAAAAATATATATGACCAATACGGTAGGGAAATATCTATTACCACCAACAACCACATATATACATGTTACTACAACCAAAAATTAATACCAAAGATACTAATACTAAAAATCTTAACACATAATAATTATATGTTTAATTTCTATTGGATAACAAGACAGATGTTATTATATAATAAGACATACTAGGTATGTCTTATAACATAGTAAACAACATTTAATCTTATCAACATAACTATTTGTAGTTAACAGATTCGATAGTGTTTAAATTGGTATGTGTAATAGTTGGACAACAACTTATTGGTTACCAAGTATTAAATATAGTGATATTGTATAAAGAATGTATCTGAGATAAATTTAACACTTTACTACAATGAATGCCTGTATCTAACACACTTTTAGTAATTTGGATGTTAGAGACAAATATGTTGTGTATAATTCAATTCACACTTATTACTTATACAACTTTAACATATTAAACATAAATAAACAGTGAATATGATAATAACTTGTTAATTGGGAATAGGAAAATATTAAACTATTAAATTATTAAAATATTAATAACAGAAAATGCCAAAGGATACACCATTATGTGCTGCTGTGACTAATGAGGACGTACTTGGAGTTAAACAGTTACTGTTAAACCTGGATATGGATGTTAACTGGTGTACCAGTAAAGGTAAAACAGCCTTGTATTTGGCCTGTCGAAACAAAAATAAGTACATTATTACCTTATTGTTTCGTCATCCGAAAATAGACATTAACTTCAAGAAGATTGGGTGTAAGACAGCATTCACTGTCGCTGTGGAGACCGGCGATAGCGATATTATCCAAATGTTCCTCAAGGATTATCGATTTTCGAAACAACAACACCTTAAATCGTTAGGTATTAACAGTAAAGAATTTGATCCTTTGATATACAAATTGTTATTTGCACACGAACTTATGGATTATACATATATTAGTCCAACTACTAACTTTTTATTTAATACAGCGGCAAGAGAGTTTTATCAACAACGCACCGAAAACAGACAACAATCTATATTGTTAAACCAAACAGAATTTAGAATCAAACAAAAGTTGGCTGCTGAAGTTCATACTCTAGTGGTATGTGTATCAGACGATTATTTTGTTCTCAAAACGGTTAGTGATGATAACAGTGATGTCAATGCTTATAGGTTCTTTTGTATCACAACTATGCTACCAATGGAAATACAGATGTTAATTTGCAATAGAGTTGCTAGATCTATGAGGAATAACATTCTAAGTTCCGACTTTAATCACGCCTTGAAATACGCCTTATTGTGATGTTAACCTGTTATTAGTTAGTAATTTAATGTTATTGTTTATCTTCCGATGATTTAATCATGTGTACAATACTTTAATTCCTCTCTTAACAAAGTTACTGGATTACAAAATCATGAAGTAAATATGGTTGTAAGACTACAATAGATAAAATGGTGAATGACAACCGGAACATATACATAAACATACATTTAAAAGAACAACTAGAGAAACAAAAACATAATAACAAACAAATGTACATATGTTATTAGTTACTTAACTTCACAGTGAAGTTAATCCCACTATATAGTACTACAATACAAAATGGTGTAATGAACATATGCATTATCAAAATAGTTGTACAAACAAATTAACTGTTAAAATACTTGTTTACTGTGGTGATAATAAGTGAACTAATTCTCAACCATAAAAAGAAGAAGGTTACAAGATAACATTAAATTTATTTATAATAGTAACATTACTATTAACATGGTATTGATGTTAATAATTTCTGCTCCAATTTGTGGTCGACTTAATCCACATTTTGTTAATGTACAATACATTGTTGTTTATGTTGTAAAGTGTAAAGTTTAAAGTTATACAAATCGTAAGATTTTAAATCTTACACATATCTTAATCTTGTTGGCTACGAAGACTAACAATAATATTACTATCATATAGATTACACGGTAACAAAATCTTACTTGAATACGTAATATACTCATGATAACGTTATATGTGTATGTGTGATTTTTTACTTCTTCCTACTCTAAACATAAAACTTTAATGTAAAAGGTGTTTCATGATGATGTTATGTTTATAGTTAATTAACTACTGTCTTGTACTATTTATGTTAATTTGGTAAAAAGGTGTATATACTAGTAATAGTGGTTGTTTTTAAACATACAATAATTACAATACATATGATATTTTTTGTCTGGGTTCAACAGTATTACAATTGTAATTGTTTACTACAGTGCATATTTGTATGCATGCAATAATTACATATTATAGTATTATAATAACTCCTACTTACAATATCCAATTGTACTATT
>Ga0302300_1000990_pt1 | contig 17283 bp, 7 predicted proteins | sample III_Palsa_E1_1_FD_198756 | JGI IMG/M metagenome (GOLD analysis project Ga0302300, IMG submission 198756) | Peat permafrost microbial communities from Stordalen Mire near Abisko, Sweden - III_Palsa_E1_1 | ecosystem: Environmental > Terrestrial > Soil > Palsa > Peat permafrost | place: Sweden... | reverse complement strand
TACTCACTACAATATATAATTATGTATTATCTTACTTCAAAAATACAGGTGATATCTTGGTTTGACATATTTTTGGTTTTGGTGAGAAATACTTCATACCAAAAATTACATGTATTTATAAAGTAAGATAATACATAATTATATATTGTAGTGAGTATAAAAAGGTTTTAAAGTAAAATTATACATTGAAGACACACCATTTACCCTACACACGTAAAATAATATATATATATATATTTAATCTTGACAGTTTTGGGATTTAAAATATAAGAATGTATATAGTTTACAATATGGTAGTGTAAAGTTGTTGTGGTAAGAATCATATGGTTATGATAAAAAGTAATGAAAGTAAGTATAATAATAGTAGTGATGAGGAGATGAGTGATGAACCAGTATAATATTTTTTAGGTGAGTAACGAGTATACAAAAATGTTCAAAACACATTATGTGTCGTAAGACCTTAAACAATTTCAAACGTTAAAGTGTAGTTGTAAATATACATTATGTGTTACAAAACTATAACATACACTAACATCGTTAATTGTTTAAAATTTATAATATAAATATGTTTTGCATAATTTCTTATTATTATTTTTAATACCAATGTATATATGGTTTGATATCTGTTCATCCATATATATATACCATTTTGCATTGTCATGACAATGCAACACTCATTTGATTAAGTAATATAAATATTTATTACCACTGATATAGGTATACATGTTTGATAAGTGTAACAATACTAATAAAAGTACAAATGTTGTTTTATCAACATATTAAATTTCTTCTTCTTACATGTTACTTTGTACAATGAGTACATTCAACATGTATACTTGTTAACATTAAGTGTTAATGTTACTAACCCTTTTGTTATTATAATAATGTATTTTATAACACAAATATTTACCAGTGAACATCTATGTGTGTGTTGTGTATTGTAATATTATCAATGATAATATTGGTATTTAGAATTATTTTATTTTGTGTTATTAGTATATAAAGATAATAACCACTGTATAAACAGGTAAGTTGGGTGATAAAATATACATGTTTTAGTTACGTGTATTATCATTAGATTTTTTATCATTGAGTTTTTATCATCAATAGACAGATAGATACCAATGATGTTATTGTTATTAGTCACTTGTTTCTTACCCATAATTGCCAGTCTAAACTTCTGATCAGTAGACATAAAAGATTGTATTATTTCGATGATGGTGATGATGACGATAACAACAGACTGTTCTGATGTTATGTATCTTATTGTTTCATTTGTTTGTGTATGTTCAACGGTTGTCTCCTTGTCAAAGTTTAACACAGTTTGTTGCTAACATATATCCCACTTGAAGACATTTTGTATTAACTTACCTACCACACCATTTAATGTATAGTATATTTTTCTCCACAATACAACTGCAATGTGTGTTGTTGTATACAACATATATCTAAAGGTTTTAACCCAATTAACAATATTTTTATTACTATTTTATTTTTCCATATGTTCTAATACACATTTGTTGTTATCCAGTTTACACCATACTAACTACTTTACAAATACATACAAAACACACAAAACATACATGATAAAATATTTAGTACTTTACTATTTGTATTAGAACATTAACTATAATATATATATATATTTTAACAATCAAAACATGTGAATGGTAAGACAGTATACCACATACCAAATATCTTAAACCACCTATATTCCCTCTCCCTCTTCTCCTTCCCTCTTCTCATCCTTCCCACCCCTTTTGAGATATTGAAATATGTCAAGGTGGAATTTATCTTATTATCGATTTATTTAACCTGTCACTATATGTTACTAACAATAACAACACTAAATAATATAAAGTTAGTTATGAGTGAAATTTTATATTACCAACAATAGAATTATCTATCTCAAAGATAGATAGATATAAATAGATATGTTAAACTGTTTGGAAGTACCCAAAACATATAATATGTACCATTTAACTATATATTTAATATATAGATATGTTATTATCCAGTTGAACATTTAAAACATAACATGTGTGATAAAATCGCTGCATTACAACTTTACATACTAATTTATGTATTTGATTGTTTACAGTGTTACTACTTACAATTTCGAATTGTAAGGTTAGGAAGACAGGAAGAGAGGGAGGGAAGGAGATGTGTGGATGGGTGAAAACACATCAATGTTTACTCATCATCATCATCATCATCATCACTACTACTGTGATCCTGAGTATGACAATTGTGATCTTGAGAATTATTATCTGTACGGTGAAGATATCCTTTAGTGACAGATTCAGCGCCATCGTACTCATTGATAATATGGGGAACAAGGTAGGGTATGGTATCAACAGATATACTTGGCCTATCAATGGTCATACCGTACTTACCACTACCCATACAATCCAAACCTATCTGTTCAATGTACATATTAGGAATATCACCTTCATCTTTGAGATCGGGCACACCAGCGTCTGGTTGTGGATTATACCAATCCAAGAATGCTTGAAGGATCAGACCATATGTGCCACCATATTTCATTTCCAGGTTGATAATAGTACGATGATCAAGAAGTTTATTGTAATGGAGTTCACCAAACGTGTTTAACCATACTTCAAGCTTATTGCAGGTATCGCGAATAAGATCCGTGTTCCAATAGTTAAACTTGTACTGTTTACTTATACGACACTTGTTAAAGTCTTTCAGATATAGTATACACTGATCATTAATCAACAGCTTGTCAATCCATGGCCATACCTTCCTCATAAGTTGGTTCAGTTCGGGATTTTGTTGTAAGATGTACTTACCATAATCCACAGCACACTCAGATGCATGAGTTCTAAATTCTGAGTGATGACTATTGAAGTATGAATAGTCATCCTCTGATATCTGTATGTTTAGTCGTTTATCCACAATGTACTGTTTATACCATGTTTGGAACTGCTCACCAACACCAAAACCGCCATAAGTGTTATTATACAGCACCTTCTTAGTTTTGTCACCAGATGCCAACTCCAACTGTTGGAATAGCTCCTTCATCAATTCGTCAGGTGTAACTACACCAGCTGCCACCTTATCAACCAAACTCTTAATGTCATCAGATACAGTAGACATACTTTTCTACATATAAAAACACTATTTCATTTCATTTCACTTTATTTTTTGTAACTAATTAACTAGTTAATTTAATCTTTAATAATGTTGTAATACAATTACAACAATAAAATATCGTATACATTTTATATATTTACAAATAAACAGACTAGATGTACATTTGTTACTTTTGTATGTAAGTTATCCATGTTCAACATGTTTTTAGTCATCTGTTACACACAAATATTAGGCTAACAAAACTTTAATGTTGTTATACATAACATTATCTTTTCCTACTTTGTCATGTTCACTATTATCCGACATTATCAAACATTATCCAATATCATCCATATCATTCAATTTACAAATATATCTGTTGATAGTAAAAATTAATAAGTACTTATTAACTTTGTAATGTATTATTACATGAATAACTTTATTACAACATCTATTTTACTTAGTCAAGACAGAAATTTAAATACATATCCATTTTAATAGTGTTGGATGAGTTTCTTCTCTTTACCAGTTACTACTCATAATTTGTTATTAAATACATAACATATAAATATTGGTAAAATATATGGTAAATGTAGATGAACATCATGACTACATGATAATCGTGGTTGGTTGCCTACACGAATTTTATGTAATTATGTTTTGAGTTGTCTTTTTTACATCGGTGTAAATTAACGTACAGTTGCATAAAATTCGTGTAGGCAACCAACCACGGTATCATGTAGCCATATAAGTATAAATATTTACATCATTAAGAATATGTGTGTGTGTGAGTATACAATAGTAATGTATATTGTGTTTAGCAACAACACATACGGTGCATAAAAAATAGTAAAATTACTATTAATTTTACTATTTATTGTCTGTGTTATTAACTTTCTCTGTCATCTATTATCTGTCATCCATTATCTGTTATTTGTCATCTAATCTACATTGTATATGTAAATATTTAAACTGTGTGAGTGATTCCATTCATTGTTTAATGTAACAAAATACAATGTAAATATATTTGTACATGTTTTACATGTTAAACTTGTACTAGTTACAATTTTTTGTAATAATTGTAAATTAAATAAGTAAATAAATAAATAAGTAAATAAGTAACATATTGTATGTTATTTTGAATAATGTAATATGTGTATGTGTATGTAATGAGATGAATGTTTATTATTACTTTACAATGTGACGTTGTCATAAGTAAAGGTTTATAATGTCTAATTATACATTAATTGTACTACTGGATCTTGTAAATAATTCATATATTACTGTGTGTTAAAGTAAATTTGTCTATGAAATGTATATTCATGTTAAAATTTTAATTTATCTCTAAACACAACTTTTAATGAATAATATAATTAGAGAGGACAAGGGAAGAGGAGAGAAGGGATGATGATATTAGATAATTAAATATTGTTACAATATTTAATTATACACCTATTTGTATTTTGTGTTTAATAGTAAAGATAGCATATAATATATTATGCACTATATATTAAATTAATATATACATATATATTCACATACAAGTTAAATGTTAACATTTGTAGTTGAGTAACAGTTATTATCTAAAAACATTATAGATACAAATATTTTACAGTACTTTAGTGTAAAACAAATATTGTATGTGGTAGTAAAATAAGGAGAATAAGGAGAATAAGAAGGATAAGAAAAATATACCAGTATGGTATATATTATACAAATGGATGTATAAAATTGTGTGAACATGTTTTTGTGAAAAATCTTAAACGATTTTTGACATTAAAATGTTATAATTTTATGATTCATGACAAGTATGTTCAACTATATTTTAATATCAAAAATCGTTTAAGATTTTTCACAAAAACATGTTTATGTATTTTTTATTTTAATTCTGTGGGATGGAAAAAATCAACCAACCACAATCTAGAGACACAATTATTGTAATACACATATCATGACACAGTATATATTATATATTTAGTGACAACAAGATATGTTGGTCATAAAATGAGTATTACAATATTTGTTATGTGTACAACATTTGTTAGTAGTTATGAACACAAGTGCCATATTGAACACAAATAATTAATAACGCAGATACTAATACATATATATATATATACATAATATTTGTAGATAGTTATTTAGCGTAGATAATCTTATAGTTAAGTTGTTAATTGGATCAACCTTTGATTTACATATATTTTATCAACTATGTGTTATTACATAATAATACATAATGTATAAATTAACAAATATAATGGTATTATCATACACTTTTTATACCAGTTATTTTTGAGTATAGAAATAACTTTAAAACTATGTGTCTATATAATTAATATAATTGTGTGGATGGAAAAATATGGTCAAGTTGCATTAAATTAATATTCATATATGTGTATGTATATGTATCATACTAATACTAAAAGATATAAACTTTATTTATTATATTGCTTTGTATCCATATCTTTTATTATTAATAATGTTACTAAAATACAATTCCAAATTGTATTTTTGAATAATTTGTGATCTGGATAGATAAGTTTAACCAAGATATTAAATGGAATATAAATTTTTAATTAGGAGTAAGGTAATGTATATTTATTCTCTCATGTAATCTTATACACATACTTATTTTTTTCATTCTGGTTAATTTGTGTAAAATATATACCTAATCATAGTTTGTAACATTATTATAATTTTATAACTTTACAATTTTACAAACTGTAGTTGTAATTTTCTTGATACCATATCTTATTACTTCCACTTCTACCCCCCCCCTTCCCTTCTTCTTTGTAATAATTAAAGTATGCATATATTGATTCATAATTAGTATAGATATTTGTTTACATGATTTGTGTGTAGTTGTATACTTTAATTTACTTTACTTATTATTGTTCTTGTAATAAATACGAGTGTAATTGCATGCAATCTGTGTAGGCAAAACTATACACAATAATCTTGCATATAATTAAATAATTAATTTGTGATGATATAATTGTTATCACAAAATTAACGTGGTGAGTTACACCTACACGAATTTTATGTTATTATTCTTGTATCATCACAAAGACAATAGTAATTAAGTAACATAAAAATATTATGTAGTATATTATATACTATATTTTAAATTAATACATACGCTAATTTACATATGAGTTAAACATTTACAATTGGATAATATTTATTTTATAACAATATTAGAGATACAGATATCTTACAGTACCCATTTCTCCTTCCTCTCCTTCCTCTCCTTCCTCTTCTCTTCCACACCCACCTCCCCTAGCGTAAAACAAACAATGTATATAATGGTAAAAAATAAGGAGGGTAAGATGAACTAGTGAAACTTATTGGTATAAGGTAATAGGCGCAGGTGAATGTAATTGTAAATGTACAAGATTGTATGAACACTTGTTTTTGTAAAAAAATCTTAAATGATTTCGAACATTAAAATATTGTAGATTTGTATTCCATAACATATAATTTTAACTATATTTTAATGTTTGAAATTGTTTAAGATTTTTGACATAAAACACATAATGTTTTAATTTTTGTTATTTCTTTGGTCACGAAATAAAATATGTTAACTAGTTATTAATTTAATAACATCATCTCCATCATTATCAATTACAAATATAGGTTTTATAGCTTATAATTTTATAGTTTTATATAGTATATAATTATAACAATATGTAATCAAAACATGTAATGTAAAGATTAAGTCATTGTATCAAAAATAGTCATGTAATAATGTTTATAAGTATTATATAGGTACATGACTATTTGTGATTATGTATATTACATATATCTTGCTTATAGTCTACAAGGATCATATGTTGGTAATTCAAATGCAATCTCATAAAATCCGTGATAAGCGCAGCAAAGGCAAACTACATCACAAATATCATGTGATGGTACACATATGATTAATTGTATCAGATATAAAAGATATTAAATTTGCTAAATTGAATAAGTAATGTATTATAACAATAATAATAATAATAATATTAATAATAATAATAATCCTTCATATAATGGTGTTTGTTATAATCTCACAATTATGAGTAGTATGATGTGAATCATGTTGAATTTATAATAATATTTATTAACTAACAATATAAATATTACATTATGTAATATTATTTTAATATTTATATAACAAAAATATATAGTATTTATTATTGTTAACGGTATAAAGTTTAATTATTGTTAGTATATCAAGCAACTAAAATTTGTAACATTATATTTATATTACATAAGAATATATAGTTTTTTACTTTTACAGTTAATAGTAGAAAGTTATGCAATGATATATTATATTGTATAATTTGTATTTAATACATATGCAAGTTAAACATTACCGTTGTGTATTTTTTGTAGTTGTTATCTTCTACCTATTATATACAACATTATTATTATTATTACATACAATATTTTTGTAATCGATACAAATTAGTAATTACTAACTTAGTTAGTAATCGGTACTACAGTGACAATTTTATTACTTTGCTTATTTCCATTTAACAAAATTAAAGTATATGTTAATTGTGAACATATTTTAGTGGTTAGATAATTTTCTATTTATTTCACTACCTTTATTCACACTCCTTTCTCATCTATCCTTCTATCCACTCTTCTCTCTCCTTCTCTCTCCTCCTCCTCTCTCCTCCCATCAATATCTTCATCCCTATTTTCTACATGTATAACATCACTAAAATACAAATTAGTAATATTATAATAATATTGTAAATTGCAATAAGATACTTATATAATAATACAAAAATTATTATATGGATAATTATGTAGTGATGTTTTGGTATTATCATAAGATATTTGTGGTTAGTTGTGCAATTACACAAATATTACGTAATTACACAAATATTACGTAATTATACAAATATTTACATTATTATTATTTTTATCATTAACAGATTTTAAAGTAATTACATAAAATTTGTGTAATACAATAAACTACAAATATTATGTTAACTACACAAGAGTACTTTCTTTATATTCACATGTATATATATATATATCATATACACATACAATTTTATTATTAATACATCATACTTCTTATTTTTATATTTGGTGTTTGGATCTTAAAAAGTTAAGCTATACTCACACATCTTAATTTCAAATATATACTAAATATATTATGTTTTATACTTTATTTTTTAAACCACGTTATTATTTATTATTAATATAGTTTAACTACAATAATATAAATTGTACATGATGATGATAATGACAATGACATAATTACGTTCATATTTATGTTCATAACCTTTACATACTTTGCAGTCTTAACATAATTATATACTCTCATGTTAATATTTATATTATCTCATCACTCCATATGTTTTACATATTTATACTTGTATGTTTTAAACAAATAATATATGTATAGATTAATATGATTGAAATGTATTAAACATATTATGTTAGTTAATTGGTACAAGATATATGTGTATATATATATATATATATCTTACAAATGCAATTTGGTCATAATAGAAAAATATCTTTGAGATATGTTTAGTTGATTACAATAGTAGTTATTGTATAATATATGTATAATACAAGAAAATATTTATTGTTTAAAGTTAAGTATTTTCTTGTATACATATACATGTAAACAATATAGTTACAATCCAAGATTGTAATATTCTTTATATTAAACTATCTCTTCTCCATTGTCTCATTGTAAAATTGGATTGCTGCTGTTGCTGTTGCTTCTGTTGTTGTTGTGTTTTATTTATGTTGTTAATATTGGTCGTAGTGGATTTGGTAGATGATACGGGTGGTAGGCGAATACCGCTAAATAGAGAAGCTTCATTCATCTTCTTGTAACAAAATTCAGCTACTGTAGATGCATGTGTATTATTTTGATAAATTTCATCCCCTTTAACGATAGTATCGACAACAGTATCCCAGTTTTTGATATCCATGATTTCGTATAATGTAATCTCATAAATAATGTCTATACATTCTGTTAATAGTAACAGTTCGAGATCAGAGATGTGTTTACGAAATTGTTCTATGGTAATATCCTTGGTAAAGCGGTAATGAAATTTATCCAAGTCAATGTGGGGTTTTAAGATGCGGAAGTATTTACATGAAATGTAAATACAGCAAATGGTAAGAAGATACGCTTGGTGATCATCATCAATGAGTAGTTGGCATCTATCGTAAATGTTAATAGCATGAAACCATATCAAGTGGTTATACCATTTTGCAAATGATGGTGAAGTTCGATTTTTGTATATGTCATTAAAGTACTTCATAACCATATGACGGTTACTATCTGGGTTAATAGACATAACGGGATATGGCTTTGACAACCACACACCATCATTGGATAAGTTAAACTTTGCTCTCGTGTCCAAAATTAAATTACGACAAAAATCAAAGAAAGGATGGTTCAACGCGTCAGATGCTGAATAACGTTTGTTAACATCAATGACCAGCATATGTTCTAGCAGATCCAGCAAATTACGAATATCATCCGTCTTGTTATCTGAACAACAGTGTTTATTAAACGTGTCAATATCTGATTGTTGCCAACAAAACATAGATAATAATTTTTTCGTTGGTTCTGGAATTATATATACACTTCTATGAGCACCTTTGGCTCGAATCCTATCCAATTCACTAAACTCAAATATACATGACAAATCCTCAAGAATCTCCTTATCTCTCAGTACCTCTTCTTCCTCAACAAGTTTTTTGTCTTTTGTCTTTTTATGCACAATTTTTCTCTTGTATAATGTTCGATTATCAACAGACCATAACTCAAAGAATAAACAACCCAAACTCCACACATCCACTTTTGGTGTTTGAGGCATCCACATACTAATTTCTGGTGCCCGGTAATATGGGGTAGTGATAGCAATATCCGTCGGTTCCATTTTAGCCGTAAAACCACTAAAACCAAAATCGGCCATTTTGAACATTATTAACTCACTATTATTATTAACATTATTATTATTATTATTGCTATTGCTATTGCTAAGTGACATTCGATTTCTATAATTATTTTGTAATTGTTGATGTGGTGTAAATGAGGATGATGAGGATGAAGAAGATGATGAAGATGAAGGGGGTAAAAATACAATAATGTTTTCGGGTTTAATGTCACGATGTGCAATACCCTTTGAAGCAAGGAATTCAACTGCCAGCAGTGAATGTGCCATAAGAAGTTTCTTTTGTTGCACTGAATGCTTATTATCTTTTAACCATTCAAGTACGTTCATATCTCCTCGTTCCAAAGCGAAAAAGATATTGTCATCAGTATACCGTTGATCGATAATGGGCGACATCATGTGTGAATTAAGAGGTGAATTAAAGTAATTACATTCCAGACGAACACAAAAAGGGTGTTCTTGACAAATAAGTAATTGATCCAACTCTCGAACATTAGCTGATGTACCTCTCAATATTTTGGGTACTATACTCCTTTTAATTACAATATCCTTGTTCTCCTCATCATCCCTAACGGAATACACTTTGCCATACATACCCTCCCCTATTTTCCGTATATTTTGAAACTTACCAGACATTTGTTGTAGGCCGAACGAAGTAGTTGAATTCAGACCATACTCTGATAAAACAACATTATCCGCGGTCATCCTTATCTATTTTTATAACAAAGTATAAATATAGTTGTTCATTTTTATTTTATTACTGATAATTCACTTTTTTATGTATGTGTTATTTATCCTTCATACACACATACATATACACACATACACACACATACACACATATACATTACTTGGGTAGCAACCATTACGTATAAAAAGGAGCACAAGATGTAGAGAAAAAAGTGGATGAAGAGAGGAAGGGGGAAGGGGAGGAGGGAGAAGAGGGAAAGGGAGAGAGAAGAGGAAGAAGGGTGAGGAGAAAGATTAAAATGTGTATATACATATTAAATATGTATAATTGTAATTATAAATACATGTGTAAAAATAACAGTAATTATGTTCATAAATGAGTGAATGAGTGAATGAGTGAATGAGTGAATGAGTGAATGAGTGAATGAGTGAGTGAGTGAATGAGTGAATGAGTGAATGAGTGAATGAGTGAATGAGTGAATGAGTGAGTGAGTGAATGAGTGAATGAGTGAATGAGTGAATGAGTGAGTGAGTGAATGAGTGAGTGAGTGAATGAACAAACAATATCTGTATGCATACACCATGGTACAAAAATACATAATATTAGTTTTTACATCGAAAGTAATGTGTATTCACACACTTCACCCTTTTACATCGTTCACGAGATTAACTATCTATAGTATATTTACTTGATATTAATGAGATTAAACAAATACAAATCTTATGTAATTATCTTTAATATGGTTGGGATAGCTGGGTTGATATTATAACTGTATTTTTATGTTATAGTATTCATTCACTTGTGTACGTGTAACACTTACATACATATTATGTGCAATAACACAATTTAAATTATCATCATCGGTGTTTGAATAAAATAAAAATTTCACATAAAAAACACCAACTTAAAATTTAAAATACACATAAATTACATAATACACAATACATCTTTATTTTTATTTATTCTCCCTTTTTTATCTTCCTATTCCAATTACATCCTTATCGTAATTGTATATTGTTATGTAGTAATTATTTGGAAAATAAAGTTTGAGAATGAAGAGGATGTGAAGAAAAGGAAGAAGGTGATAGATGTTAATTATTGTGTTTTTATGTTTAATATATATATATATATATATATATATTGTACATATTTTTGTTTGTAATTAAACAAACTCGTCCCACCAGAAAAACAAGTGTAATAAATTACATATTACATTCGTGAATACGAAAAAGGGAGAAATAAAAGAGAATGAGAGAGATATAGATGTGTTGGGACATGAGAGGAGAGAGAAGAGAGGGAGAGGAGAGAGAAAAAAGAGGATGAGAGTACACAATTTTAAATTAGTATAGAACTATTCTATACTTGTATATATTAAGTGTAGTTATTACTTACTTTTTTACAGGTAAACATTTTGTTTTTATCCATAAAAGTAATTATATTAACTATCTTTAGTTACTATCAGTATAGGACAATTATATACTAACTTGAGATTGTAACCTATGTAACAAATTACGTCATTTCCTATTATGTTTATTTCTACAGATACAATACACATATGATAGATATTTTTTGTTTGAGATGAAAACAAAATGTTTACTTGTAAAAAAGTAAGCAGTAACTACTTTTGATATAACTTTTATTTTTATAATGTATACATATAATTTAATTTATACTTAACATTACACTACACCACATACTATTTGTATAAAACCTAAAAATAGTTATTCTACAAAAGAGATAACTGTGAAAAGTATGTATACTGGACACATGTAATAATCATGGTAAAATATATGTATATAATTAATATTATCAGTGATAATATTGTGATGGTATATCAACCCAAGGGAAAAAAATACTCGAGATAATATTTGTTAAATATCTCTTTATCAACCATATATTCAAAATATATAAACTATTGGATAAAATAATATATTTAATCATGTAATCCAATTATATAAAGACTATAAACTTTGTCAACAATATTTAACTTAAATGACTATATTTAATAACATACTAATAACATATTAATATATTTGAAGTGGTTAAGTGTTATACTAATTTTAAATAAGATAGTATTTCCTTATCTCTTCCTATTTTACTCATCGTACTTACATCACTCATTATATATATATATATATATAATAACCCAATTTCGACAGTTTCATAAAATGTGAATGTGAATGTAAATATGAATGTGAATGTAAATATGAATGTGAATGTAAATATGAATGTGAATGTGGGTATAATTAATATTTAATACCAATTTTACAATGTTTAGTTTGTTACACTATAAAAACTACATATTAAAATTGATTGACAGTAGTATAGGTGGACATAAAAATGTCTGGTAGTCGTCTAGGAACTGTTGTGAGGAGGAAAACTAAGAATAGACAGTTCCACACTGATATTGGAACAACAGAAACTGGACAAAATACATTATATGCTAGATTATTAGAACTACCATATTATGGACCTATGGCTGAAAAGTTGGTTATTATTCCAAATATTCAACCTTTCTTTCATGCTGATCTAATTCCGGAACTACTAACATGGATTGATGTGTTGACTGATGAACAATGGGATGAATTAATCAACCAGTCAAACCCTGATCAACCAGAAACTATTCTATTCAACTCACCATTCAACGAGGAGAACAGATTAGTACTCAAGGCGAAAGAAGATACTGAATTGTACACTGAACAAACAATTCCTGATCCTCGTTATCCATGTCCCAAATGTCGGTGTATTGAAAGCTATTTCAGCTCTGCTCAAACACGCAAGGCTGATGAAGGAGCTACCATTTATCTCAAGTGTGCAAAGTGTGGATTCCGAAGACCAATTTAACACATACACATTCACATCTTTACCTCCACCTCCACATCCACCTCCACATCCACCTTCACTACAACATACCAGTTTATAACATTATGTTATAAATAACATTTATCCATTCACGTGTTTTTATTAAATTCTATTTACGTCTATGTATATGTGCACTCATTTATAATATTGTGACCTAAATAACATATATATATATACATTTACTTAGAAATTATATTACGTCGTTTATAACATTATGTTATAAACATACTTGTTTGTAGTCCAAATATTACGTAATAATATCGTATTAATATTATTATTATTATCATTGTTATATACATATTTATAATACTTTGAATGTATTTTTTTACTACAAAACATAAACTTTATAATACAATATTATAAATAACATAGATGTTCATATATGGTTTTTAAAACATTTTATTGTAAGTATAAAAATATTACAATATAAATTAAATTAGGAATATTACAATATAAATTAAATTAGGAGTATAATACGTAATTAGATATGTAATTAAATGTACAAATGAAACATTGTAAAAAAATAGTATGTTATTGATTGTATTTAATATTGTTGATTTGGAAGGTTTATAACATTTTGTTATAAACAAATTATATATTGTAAACATCACACGTCATTAATACGTGGTGTATCTCTTTCTCTCTTAAAACGAATAGCGATATAAGCTTGAAATTTAATAAGAATATCAGTCGAGAGGATATCTCGATGATAATCTGTAATACAGGTAAACTTACCACCATTATTAATATTGTTATTAGTTGGTAATGTTGATGAAGTTGATGAATATTGTGGGTAGAAGAAACATGATGATGAACATACTTCAAGAAATAGTTTAACCAGTAAATTCGCACATGGTGAGTGGCGTTTTTTAATCTTCTTTCTCTGAATTAATTTGTTGATTATGGTAACTATCTTCGAACTTGGTACATGAGTGAACAACGATGACATATAAGTTATATGAATGAGAAGTCGTCTTAAACTACGATATAAGGTTGAGTAATTACCTATTTTTAGATAATGGTAACATGGTTTGTGTTTTACAAAGTTAAACCCGATACCAAACAATACCGAAATTTCCTTACTTAATATTTCACTTCGCGTCCACTTGATACCGGTAAGATTACTATTACCATCAATATGATTGACACTATCATCATCATTATCATCATTACCATTATTATTGTGAATAATATTCACATCACAAGTACCATTACTATTGGGAATATGCAATTCCAAACAGTCATCCACATTACACCAGTCTATCTCATCATAATATTTACTAGCAATAAGTAAACATACTATACCTGTTAAATACATATTATTATCATCTAATGTTATTGGCATTGATAACTTTGATAATGATTGTGATAATGACCCTGACTCTGCCGATGGCAATTCACACGATGGTCCAGATGATGGTTCACATGATGATTCACATGACAAACTAAATAACATATTATTGTTATCACAAGTTGTAACATTGGTTGTAACATTAGTTGTAACGTGATTACGTAAGTAGTCATCAAAGATACTAATTGATAATTCCCAAGCATTACCTGATGCCCCAAGAATCTTGAAATTATTGTATAAATAATCAATAACCCGATTTCTTAGTAACCATAATTTTGATTCATGACTCGGTAAACTACTAATATTAATTTCATCATTAGTATCAATCACTGTATTTTTTGTGGTAACCAATACAGTGTTGATGTTGCGTACAAGACTCGGCGTAATGACAGCTTTTCTTGTACGCATTTGTCTTACTATTGTAATTTTGATATGTCAATTTTTTACACCTTTGAAGTGTGAAATATAAAATTTATTGTATAATGTTTTAATTCTCTGATGTGATGTTTTACCTGTCATACCAAATACTATAAATAATTATATGGTAATAAATACACATACATATACATAAACATGTACTGGAGTATTATAATTATTTGTTATTCCTAATAATAAATTAACATGCTATTACAATTATTTTTAATAGTACGAAATAAATGTGATGTTAAGATGTTTGTCACATATATATTATGCTTAATGTTGTATTTGTTACCAATAAGTTTATGTGGTAAATATTAAAATTTTAATTGTGTTAATTTTGTAGTTATGTTAATTTGTATATGTATTTGTATATATAGTATAAAAGTAAGTTAAAATGATAGTGATTATTGTCGTAATTATAAGATAAGTATGTGTAATTTTAAAATTAAAATGAAAATGAATTTGTGATTTATTTCTGTGTAACTAAATAGATGCCAGTTAAGAGTGATAAGCAAATGACTGGTAGTCTAAACCAGAGGAGAGAGAAGAAGGAAAAGGAGAAGAAGGAGGAGAGAGATGAGGAAATGGAGGAGGTTAAACAAGTAGAGGTTGTCATCAATAATGGGGGTATGATGGGTACTGGGAATGCGATAGCCCTGATTCGTGTATCTTCACCGCGGGGGCAATGTTTGAATATGCAAAGACAAATTGTCGAACAGTATATTGAAAGTAAGGGGTTGACATGTGTCACAACTCACGAATATAGAGGTAGTAGTTACCATACAAGTTATATCAAAGTAATTAAACAATTAGCTTTAATGTTAAAAAGCAAAAATATCAGTCATCTTGTTGTACATACTGCAGATAGATTGTCACGCAGTATGACAGCTTTCACACTGTTATTAAACAGTGTTGATAAACGTATCATTCTACACTTCATTGAAGAAGAAATTACTATTCCAGTTTCAGACTTCTTCCCACCAACTGTTAAGGCTTGTGAAGTCTATAATGCTATTATTGCCGCTCAAACGTCTTCTGCTGTACTTAGCTCTAAAATGAAGAGTCACCATCGTATTTTAAGTTTAACATCATCAACCCGTAAGGTTAAAATTGGTGATAACAATCAACATCAAACTGGGGGAGAGAAACAAAATGAGGAGCAAGAGTTAAAACATCTTATTTGCTGGTTATATCACACCAAGAAGTTTAGCAGTAACATAATTTGTAACCTACTTAACAATCAAAATGTATATTACACCTTCATATTAGATAAACAACAACAATATATGGCCTGGACGCCGCAACTATTAAAAGATAAAAAGTATTTAACTTTTAATAGTGATGACATTAATGTAAAAGTTCGTCCTCGCTCTCACCTTGGGTTCAAAACCAAAGTTAACCACACAACACAAATACAACAACAAAACATTATTAATATCAGAACTATTAAAGGTAAGAAATATTGTAAAGTTACTCGTATTGACAACAAAAACCAAGATCACACATTTTGGATTCCCTCAAACCAGGTTTCCACCATCATGTAAAATTATCTAATTAACCAATTAAACATAATTTTGACTTATCTATTTCTTCCCCTCCTTCCTTTCCTTCTTTCCTTCTCTTTCTTCCTTCTCTTACTTGAGATTTTGTGTACATTCTTTACATTAGTAACAATTTTACAATTCGGGGCTGTAAATATTAAAATAATTAATAGATTCACGTATATTACAAAGAAGGGTACATCGTTTATGTAATAGTGATAGGTAATGATGATAATGAATGAATGTGTATATGGTTCACGCCACAATATATATACATATTTTGCGTTTAATAACACATATTAACAATATGTATGTAAATGTTAATCTTAATGTTTGTTAAAATATATTTACCATGTAAATATATGTATACTATTATATTATATTATTTAAACGTTATCT
>Ga0302300_1000989_pt1 | contig 17283 bp, 15 predicted proteins | sample III_Palsa_E1_1_FD_198756 | JGI IMG/M metagenome (GOLD analysis project Ga0302300, IMG submission 198756) | Peat permafrost microbial communities from Stordalen Mire near Abisko, Sweden - III_Palsa_E1_1 | ecosystem: Environmental > Terrestrial > Soil > Palsa > Peat permafrost | place: Sweden... | reverse complement strand
CGCCTCTTCGCCTGTGGTCGCTCAAGCCCCCTCGACGGTTGTCGTACAGCAAGCAAGCGTTCGTTAAATTAGAGTATTTTCGGGAACAGGCAGGCAAAAAAATAAATCTGAATTTCTGATTTGTATTGTTGACAAAATAAACGAGCTATGAGTATAATGGTTGCAATCAATGGGATTGTCAGGCTGACGTACGCTCTGTAAGAGTGGTTGCCATGACGGAACTCGGTTTCATAGCTTTGTTCGCCGTTGCTGATTTGTAAATTGCGATCTTATAGGATCGCAGTGTAATGTCCGAAGTGGATCTGGTCAGTAATAATCTTGGGGATTCCAAGGCCGACTATTTGAAGTATCACCTTATTCTCTATTATGAAGAAAGAAACTATGAAAACTAAAGCGTTGCAGACATTAGCTGTAATGGGGATTGCTTCGATAGCATTCGCTGGTGCCGCCAGTGCATCAACATTTACCGTGTACGCCACGGGCTTCACGACCGGCTATGGCAGTGAGATTCCAGCGACTGGTCCTACAGGAGCAGCTGACGGGAATTTTACGATTGTTTCAACCCCTGCAGGATCGACGTTGGCCCCTGCTTACGTACTACCTTCTAACCAGTATCCGGTGAACAACTATTTCGGTGGGTCAGACAGCGCCACGTCTGAGTGGATCGCTCCTCAGGACACGTATCAGGGTCCTGGGGGTCGTTTGTCTGATGCTACTGGTGACTTTGAATACCAGACAACATTTGATCTTACGGGATACGATCCGACATCCGCTGTTTTGAACGGTGAATGGGGTTATGACAACTCTGAAGTCGAGATTTTGTTGAACGGCATTGAGATTCAGGGCCCAAGCGGCACGGACGGCTACAACAGCTTCGCCGCGTATAGTGCTGGAGCAGGTGATTTTGTTTCCGGCATCAATACGATTGACTTCATTGTCAATAACACCGGTGGACCAACCGCGTTTAATACTTTTGCAACGGTTACCGCGAATGCCACTCCGGAACCCTCGCCGCTGGTCGCATTGGGCGTCGGACTGTTGGGCGTAGGAATGATGATGGTCCGAAAGCGACGTCTTTCCTAGTACTTAATAGAGACTGGAATAGCGGCCGGGTCATCCAATTAAAACGGATGGCCCGGCCGCTATTTTTTATGTAGCCAGCAATATGCTCAATGTTCGATTGCGATTTGATTGAGCCCGTGATATACTGAGTTCACTGTGGAATGGGAGATGTTTGAATGAGTAAGCCCCAGTTTGTCTGGATCAATGGAGAGCTTGTAAGCAAAGAGTTAGCGTCTGTGCCGCTGTACGACCATGGCGTGCTTTACGGGGATGGGGTGTTTGAGGGTGTTCGGGTCTATGACAACCGAGTCTTTAAGCTTCACGAGCACATTACAAGGCTTTTTTATTCGCTGCGCGCCTTGAACATTGAAGTGGATTATACGCAGGAACAAATCGTCAAAGCTGTTTTGTCAACAGTAAAAACTAACGGCCACGAAAATGGCTATATCCGCGTAACTGCTACGCGGGGGGTGGGATTGGGACTGGACCCAAAGCACTTGAAGGGCGGGGCAAACATCTATATTTCCACGGAACAGCTTTCCCTGTATCCTAAAGAAATGTATGACAACGGCTTGATTGTGATTACGTGTTCGACGCGCCTTCCTTCTCCGGATGTGATCGACCCACGGGTTAAGTGTACTGGCAAGTACATCAACAATATCATGGCCAAGTCTGAAGCGAATCGGTGCGGCGCTGGAGAAGGAATCATGCTCACCCGCGAAGGCTATGTGGGCGAGGCTACTGGAGACAATATCTTTCTGATCAAGAATGGTCGGATCACGACGCCTCCTGCATCGATTGGGATTCTACAGGGAATTACACGCGATACTGTCATCGAATTAGCGCGGGCCCTAAACTACGAAGTCTCTGAACCGCTTGTTACCATGTACGATGTCTACAATGCCGATGAGATATTTCTTACAGGCACGGCAGCTGAAGTAATTCCAGCCGTTCTGGTAGATGGCCGTGCTATTGGATCCGGCAAGCCTGGACCAATCACGCGTGAGCTCATGGCCTCTTTCAGTGACTATGCACGATCCACCGGTGTTCAGGTCGAGTAAGCCCTTTTCGGGTACAATTGGGTCATATTATAGAGTCTAATCGAGGTTCTTATGTGGCAAAGGTTCACAGAGCGGGCACGAAAAGTCGTATTCTTCGCACAAGAGGAAGCTGCAAGGCTTGGGGAGAACTACGTTTCCACAGAGCACATGCTGCTCGGGTTGCTTAGGGAGCCCGACAGCGTTGCTGGACGATTGTTGGTACGACTAGGCCTCGATCCGGAAGTAATCCGTGTCGATGTGGATCGACAGTCGGCCCACGGGGATGGCCGTTTGGGCCAGGACATGCAGCTTACGCCGAGGGCAAAGCGTGTAATAGACCTGGCTTACGATGAAGCCAAGCTTCTTAATAACAACTACATTGGGACCGAGCATCTTTTGCTCGGTCTGATTCGTGAAGATGAAGGCCTGGCAGGCCGAGTTCTCGTTAAAGCGGGAGCTGAGTTAGGCGCCACGCGTGAGGCAGTCCGCAATCTCCATGAGGCTGTCAAGACCGATCCGGATTCATCGAAGACTCCTGTTACTCCCGATCGTCCGCGTCCTGTATCAACCAGTACGAGTATCAACCGACTGATATCCAATGCCTTGTTCGAAGCCAGAGAACTGGGATACGAACAACCCAGTTCGGAGCATTTTCTCCTTGCACTTTTCACTGCTGAAGAGGGCAAGTCGGCAAAGGTTCTGGAGAGCCTGGGATTGTCCCGAGAAATGGTATTGATGGCGATTTCGGATTCAGAATAGGATTTAGGAACTTTGTTAGTGGCTGATTAGTCCTGCATGTATGAATTGAGGCTATGTAAGGTATAGAATAGATACGGAATAAGTCCTGTTAATCGGCGCGATTGTCCAAAGGATGGTTTCGGGAACGTTCTTACATTATTTTTCGATTGGAAGTATAGACATGCTAAATGGAGCCGGGATCCGGTTCCAGGCATAAGATTGGGGGAGTTCAAACTATGTGGCAGAGATTTACCGAACGAGCCCGTAAAGTTGTATTCTTCGCTCAGGAAGAAGCTGGGCGCCTTGGCGAGAACTATGTCTCCACCGAGCACCTTTTGCTTGGCCTTGTCCGAGAAAACGACAGCGTAGCTGCCCGCATTCTCGATCGTATTGGCGTAAGCCTTGGTCGCATCCGCTCCGAGATCGAACGGCAGGTGGCGCATGGAGACGGGCGGCTTGGCCAGGACATGCAGTTGACGCCTCGTGCAAAGCGAGTGATCGACCTTGCATACGACGAAGCTCGACAGCTTAACAACAACTACATTGGTACGGAGCATTTGCTTCTTGGGCTGATCCGCGAAGGTGAAGGCGTGGCAGGACGCGTGCTTTCGAAGCTTGGTGTGGATCTGGAGCGAACGCGCCGGGAAGTAATGCACCTTCAAGAAGGCGGCAGCGAGAATGGCGGAGCGCAGGGGAGCCGGCAGCCTGCGAAAACACGCACTCCAACCCTGGACGAATTTGGCCGAGACCTTACGGAACTTGCAAGGACAGAAAAACTAGATCCGGTCATTGGGCGCGCCAGCGAGATCGAGCGTGTCATACAGATTATTTCGCGTCGCGTCAAAAACAACCCATGCCTTCTGGGCGAACCGGGCGTAGGTAAGACCGCGATTGCCGAAGGCCTTGCACAACGCATTGCCATGGGAGATATCCCCGACTTTCTGAAGGATCGTCGAGTGGTTGCCCTGGACCTTGCAGCCCTCGTTGCGGGCACCAAGTACCGTGGTGAGTTCGAAGAGCGCATGAAGCGTGTCATGGAAGAAGTCCGCAAGGCTCAGGGAGAGGTTATCCTCTTTATCGACGAACTTCATACCCTCGTTGGAGCCGGGGCGGCGGAAGGCGCAATTGATGCATCTAACATCATGAAGCCGGCTCTCGCCCGTGGAGAACTGCAATGTATTGGTGCGACAACTCTGGATGAATACAGGAAGTACGTGGAGCGCGACGCAGCACTGCAGCGTCGTTTCCAGGCCATCCAGGTTCGTGAGCCATCGGTTGATGATGCGATCGAGATCCTTAAGGGGCTGCGCCCGCGTTACGAGCAGCACCACAAGGTGGAAATTACGAACGAAGCCTTGGACGCCGCCGCGAGATTGTCGGATCGCTACATCTCCGACCGGTTCCTACCCGATAAGGCGATCGATCTGATTGACGAAGCCTCATCTCGTGTTCGTCTGCGCAACGCCATGCCTCCGCAGGACCTGCGCGACGCCAAGATCGAACGCAATGCAGTTCAGAAGGAGCTCAACGCTCTTCCTAACAACAGCGCGTATGAGAAGGCTCGTGAGCTGCAGTCGCGGCTCAAAGAGCTCGATGAGCGTGTGGAAACGTTAAGTACCGAGTGGGCGGATCTCAGCAAAAACAGTTCGCAGACAGTGGACGAAGATGAAGTGGCTCAAATCGTCTTCTCGTGGACGGGAATTCCCGTTTCTCGACTGGTCGAAGCCGAGACCCAGAAGCTGTTCCGCATGGAAGACGAGCTGCACAAGAGGATCATTGGACAGCATCAGGCTATCGTCGCCATTTCGAAGGCAGTACGGCGCTCCCGTTCCGGCCTGCGAGATATAAAACGACCCATCGGATCGTTCATATTCCTGGGACCAACGGGTGTAGGAAAGACCGAACTTGCCCGAGCGCTGGCTGCCTATCTCTTCGAGAAGGAAGACAACCTGATCCGCATCGATATGTCCGAGTACATGGAAAGCTTCGCCGTCTCAAGACTGGTGGGAGCTCCTCCCGGATATGTTGGATACGATGAAGGCGGTCAACTTTCGGAAGCTGTCCGGCGCAACCCGTACTCGGTTGTCTTGTTGGACGAAATTGAGAAGGCGCACCCTGAAGTTTATAACATCCTTCTGCAAATCATGGAAGACGGCCGATTGACCGACTCCCACGGCAGGGTTGTAGACTTTAAGAATGTCATTCTGATTATGACGAGTAATATTGGTGCCCGAGCCATTCAAGGCGAGCGCGAGATGGGGTTCCGAGGCAATACGCTCGGAGAGCACGTTCCTGAGACATCGCGTAATATGGAGAGCATTAAAACTCGTATTACCGATGAACTTAAGCGCGTATTCCGCCCTGAGTTCCTGAACCGTGTCGATGAAACGATCATCTTCCAGTCTCTAAGCCACGACGAGATCAAGCAGGTCGTTGCTCTTATGGTGGACAGAGTAAGGAAGCAGGTCACGCAAAAGGGCATGGAGCTCGAAGTAACGGACGCTGGAACAGAACTCCTGGCCCGTGAAGGCTTCGATCCGCAGTACGGAGCGCGACCGCTGCGCCGTGCGGTACAGCGCCTGGTGGAAGATCCACTGGCAGAAGAGATCCTTCTTGGGAAGTTCATCGCCAACGACACCATCGTTGTTGACGTGGATATCGACGGAGACCTCGTCTTCCGCAAGGGCGCTCCGCTCGGCCTGGACGAAGAGGTAGTAGTCGACGAAGTTCCTTCCGAACCGGTCGTATCTTAAATCAAAAAACGCCGGTTCAGTTATAATGACTGAACCGGCGTTTTTTCTTGGGTAAAATATGGCGGAGAGGGTGGGATTCGAACCCACGGAGGAGTTGCCCCCTCGACTGTTTTCAAGACAGTTCCGTTATGACCACTCCGGCACCTCTCCAGGCAGTGGCCCGTCTATTATACCGCCAGATAGCTCCAGCATGTCAACAATTGTTTAGAATTTAGATTGGACTATCTACGATGCCCCATAAATGCCGGATCTGTGACAACATCGAAGGAAATGCCATTCATAAGGCGCGTGAGATGATGTTTGGTTTGCGTGAAGAGTTCGACTATATAGAATGTGCAAAGTGTCGATGCATACAGATCGAAAAAGTGCCTGAGGACCTCGGCCGGCATTATCCCCACAACTACTATGCCTATCAGGACGGGGCGCCGGAAATCTCCCCGCCCTGGAAGCGAAGGCTAAAGTCACATTTTAGCAGACACGAATTGGGAAAAAAAGATGCCGTAGGCTGGCTTTTAAGCCGTACCCATAGAGTGGTCAAAATTGACTGGGTTGCGTGTGCAAAGCCGGATCTGGACGATCCTCTTTTAGATATCGGCTGCGGGAATGGATACGAACTCAATCGCCTGTGCGATCGCGGTTATACAAACCTGACGGGGATAGATCCGTTTATAGAGAAGGATATCGCCTTCGAAAATGGTGTTAAGATTTACAAGAGAGACATTGCGGAGATGCAAGGATCTTTTAAGACGATCCTGCTTAATCACACGTTTGAGCACCTGCCCGATCCCCTGGCCAGCCTGCGGGATATTTCCCGGCTTCTGCAGCCAGGCGGCACAGCCGTAATCCGAATCCCCGTATCAAACTGTTTTGCCTGGGAAAAATACGGTGTAGACTGGGTACAGTTGGATGCTCCTCGCCATCTTTTTTTGCACAATGAAAAGACTCTGGACATTCTGTCCGCACAAGCCGGTCTGAAGGTCACACATGTCGTGTACGATTCTTGGTCCTTTCAGTTTCAAATAAGTGAGGGCTACCGCAGAGACATCTCGTATGTTGACCAGTGCCAACAGCCTCCTTTGCCAGGCGAGACGCTCGCAGAGTACAACCGCCAGTCAGCAGCACTCAATGCAGAAAAGAGGGGAGATCAGGCCACGTTCTACCTAACAGGCTCCTCAAGCAGGATTAATTGACTGGAATCAGCAGGTCCCGGCAGTTATAAATCGTTATTGACGTAAGTTTGCGATTCGGCTATAATAAGACAAGGAGTTCGCTCCCCTGATTTGACGTCTCGTTTAGCGGTTTATCCGCACTTGACGTCCCGACCCCCAACGGGTAACCTTTCCGCATGCGCCGCACCAAAATTGTCTGTACCATCGGGCCCGCCACAAGCAGCCCGGAGGCGTTGCGTCATCTTATCGAAGCCGGTATGGATGTCGCTCGCCTGAACTCTTCCCATGGGGATCCCGATCAGCATCTTGTTGTTCTCGATACGATTCGATCCATTTCGGTCGAGCTTGGCCGGCCTGTTGCCATCCTGCTCGACCTGAGTGGTCCGAAAGTTCGCGTTGGCAGGATTCAGGGAGACGGAGTTTATCTCCACCCCGGATCTGAAATTACTCTCACGCAGGACGATGTTCCCGGCGATGAAAGTGCGATCAATCTTCCTGTTCCTGAAATCTTTGAAACGGTTGTTACCGGTACGCATCTCATGCTGGACGACGGTCTTGTAGAACTGGAAGTTATTTCCAAGCGCTCGGACCGTCTACAATGCCGTGTCATTGTTGGCGGGAAGCTGAGCTCGCACAAAGGGGTCAATGTTCCCGGCGTTTCGCTTCCCATAGCAGCGGTCACGGCGAAGGACATGGAGTACCTGAAGTTCGGGATTAAGCACCGTGTAGACTGGATTGCCGCATCGTTCGTGCGATCGGCGAACGACATCGCTGTCCTGCGCGGCGTATGTGACGCCGAACGGGTCAAGATTCCGATTATCGCTAAAATCGAAAAGTATGAAGCGATCGACAACATCGATGAGATTCTGAATGCTGTAGACGGTATTATGGTTGCCCGCGGCGATCTTGGGGTGGAAATCCCAATCGATGAAGTCCCCGTCATCCAAAAGATGCTCATTCGCAAGGCCAATAACGCGGGCAAGCCAGTCATAACAGCGACCCAAATGCTCGATTCCATGATCCGGAACCCGCGCCCTACTAGGGCTGAAGTAACGGACATCGCGAACGCCATCTTTGACGGAACCGATGCCATCATGCTGTCCGGAGAGACGGCCGTCGGCGCCTATCCGTTCGATGCAGTCCGAATGATGGACAGCATCGCGAAGCGCACGGAAAGTTCGCAGGACTTTGCCCAGATTCTGGAGCAGAAACTGAGGCATTCTCCATCCCATGTTGCAGCATCATCTACTGGATCCCAGTCGGTGACTAATGCCATCGGGGAAGCCATTGTTGATATTTCTTACGACCTGAAGGCAGCCGCGATTATAACGGCAACCTCAACAGGACGTACTGCGCGAGTAGTTTCCAGATACAGGCCAAATGCGCCAATTATCGCGGCCACGAATCTCAAGGAAACATACCAGCAACTCGCGCTGGTCTGGGGTGTTATCCCCGTGCTGGTGGAAATTGTTTCGGACGCCGATGGAATGATGCAGGCATGTATCGATGCAGCAGACCGTACAGGACTGGTCAAAACCAACGATATAGTAGTACTTACCGGTGGGGTTCCTGTTGGCAGGCCAGGCAGCACAAACTTTATTAAGATTCATCGCATCGGGCAGCCACTACGCCCCGACTAAGTAAGTGGCTGGTCTAAGGATATCGCAATGGGCAGCGACCCGACAGGAAAACCTGAATCGACATCAGAAAGACGACGTGTCGTCAAACGGATTCGTAAACGGCACTCAACGCGCATACTAAGTATGTGGGGACGTATTGGCGTCCTGCTTCTTTTTATGGTCGTAGGAATCGCTGCCTGCGTAGGTTTAATCATCAAAGTGGCGCATCCCTACAGGGAGGTTGCTGTAAACCAGCAGGCTCTTGCATCCATTAACCAGCAGATTTCACAACTTGACGAGCAAAATGATGAGCTTCGTCAACGCATTGCCTACCTTAAGACTCGCCCAGGTGTAATTACCGAAGCGCGCAAGCTAGGCTACACAAAACCGGGAGAGATCCCCATCGTTGTCGAAGGAATGCCGACAACATGGTCCGATCCCCCACCTGTACACTATTCCGGCACACCCGGTTGGAGAGACAAAGTGAGTAGTCTCTGGCACAGCCTGGTCAGCCGATAACATTATGTTAGAGAGCATCTGTGAATCAATTAAATATGAGCAAAGAGATCATCGTAAACGTCGGTCTCCGTGAAACAAGGATCGCCGTTCTTGATGATAAGCAGCTAGTAGAGCTGCATGTTGAGCGCGAACAGCGTGTCGTAGGCAACCTTTATAACGCAAAAGTGGAGAATGTGCTTCCTGGAATGGACGCAGCTTTCGTCGAGATCGGTCTCGAACGAAACGCATTTCTCTATGTGGCGGATATCCTTCCCGAGGAAGACGAAGAGGGTGGGCGAAATCGCGGGCGCGACCGGCGCGATCTTCGCATCAAGGACCTCGTCAGCCGCGGAGACCAACTCCTCGTTCAGGTCGTTAAAGGACCCCGTGGGACAAAAGGCTCCCGAGTTTCCACACGCGTCTCCCTGCCAGGCCGCTTCCTTGTCTTAATGCCCGACGCCAACAACCTTGGCGTTTCCCGCAAGATCGACGAAGGCAAAGAGCGCGACCGCCTGAAAAAGATCGTGCAGAGCTTCCGCGAGCCAGGCTTTGGCGTCATTGTGCGCACCGAGGCCGAGGGGCGAGGCGCCGCCGAACTTCGTCAGGACTACATGATCCTGACCGAAACCTGGCGTGAAATTCAGACCAAGGCCAAATCAACCCCAGCCCCGGCTCTTATCCACCAGGATATGGGTCTCGTCTATAAGATTTTGCGCGACGCTTTCGGATCTGACATCGGTCGTCTGATCATCGATTCTCCCACCGACTACGCCAAAGCGCACGAGATCATCGCCCGTTTGTCTCCCGATCTTCAGGATCGGATTGAGCTATACGACGGCGCTAAGGGGATCTTTGAGCACTTCAAGATAGAAGAGGATATTGACCGCCTTCTACGCCGCAAGGTTCCTCTTAAATCAGGCGGCTCACTGATTATCGATCAGACCGAGGCACTGGTTTCCATCGACGTCAACTCCGGGAAATTTACCGGATCGACAGGCCTGGCCGACACAATCCTCAAGACAAATCTGGAAGCCACCGAAGAGATTGCACGCCAGCTTCGCCTGCGTGACCTGGGCGGCATGATCATCCTGGACTTCATCGATATGGAGAACAGCCGGGATAAGAAGGCTGTTACGGATGCCTTCGTCAAGGCTCTCAAGGACGATCGCTCCCGGACAAAGATCTCCAGCATTACGCCTCTTGGCTTGATCGAGATGACGCGCAAGCGGACCGGCGAAACCGTCGACACCGCAATGACGGAAATCTGTCCCCATTGCCAGGGCCTGGGGCGTATTCCTTCTCCGGAAACAGTTTCCCTGGAGATTGAACGCGAACTGTCCCGTTTGGCCGGCAATAACAACAGTGAAGCCTTCCTTGTCTCGGCGCATCCCGAAGTAGCCGCTCGATTGATCGGGGCGCAGGGCGAGGATATCGAGGCCCTGGAACGCCAGCTGCGCCGCTCCATCTTCGTGCGTTCTGTTCCATCGTGGCATCATGTCCAGAAATACGATGTCGAGCATGGCACTCTGCAAAAGATCGAACAGCATTTCACACTGCCCAAGCGAGGCCAGATTGTAGACTGTGTCGTCTCCCGAGACGATCCTTACGGCGACAGAGCTCCGTGGGCTCTTGGATATCTTCCCGGATTCCGGTCCTTCCAGGTTGACCTGATGAACGGTTCCAAGTTTGCAGGCCAGACAGTCCGGGTGCGCCTGACAGACATCAGGCGTTCCGTGGCTATAGGCGAGGTCTTGATCGGAGCGGCAGGCAAGAATGCCGCGCAGGGAGATCAGCCGAACCAGGAGCGGCCGGAACGCTCAGAGCGTAGTGGACGAGACCGTACGCCAGGCCAGCAGCGCACCGGAGCCTGACGGAAAGGTTTTGGATGGCTTCAATTAAAGCGATCTCCTCTCCTCCTGAATCCTCTGGGGGAAGAGGCGCTGGAATGGCCCGCGCTGCGGGCATGATGTTCGTCGCCACCCTGATTTCTCGACTGCTTGGGATGGCTCGCGACACAATTATTGCGGCGAAGTTTGGGGCGACGATTGAAACCGACGCCTACATTGCTGCTTTTAAGATCCCCGATACACTGTATTATCTTATCGCCGGCGGAGCGCTTTCGTCGACGTTTGTTCCGGTCTTTAGCGAATACTGGCACCACGGCAAAGTGAAGAGCGCCTGGAAGACCTTCTCTATTGTAGGGACGGTAACCTTCCTTGTCGGTGTCGGATTTGTCGTCCTTGCAGAAATATTTACTCCGCAATTCGTTCGTCTTCTCAATCCGGGCTATAGCGCAGCAAAAATAGCGCTTACCGTGCCCCTCACCCGCATTGTCCTTCCCGCTCAGGTGTTCTTTTTGCTGGGCGGACTGCTCATGGGTACTCAGAACGCCCGCGGCATGTTCAAGACTGCTGCGCTGGCTCCGAGCATCTACAATATAGGCATCATTGTCGGTGCTCTGGTCTTTGTTCCGCTGCTTTCGCATACGGCGCATCCTATTGCTGGTCTCATGTGGGGAGCGCTACTTGGCGCTTTCATCGGCAACTTTCTGTTTCAGCTTATTCCTGTTATGCGTTTGGGTCTGCATTTCAGGCCCAGCCTTCAGGTAGGGCATCCTGGCGCCATCAAGATCTGGAAGATGATGCTGCCCATATTGCTTGGAGTATCGCTGCCCAACGTCGACCAGATCATAAACTCGCTGTTTGCCTCCAATTTATCTACGGGATCTCAAACCTATCTCCAATACGCCAATCGGATTATGCTCATCCCGATCGGTATCTTTGGTCAGGCAATGGGGATAGCCATCCTGCCGACGATGGCCGCCATGGCGGCTGCAAAGCAGAAGCGGGCATTTAAGCGCACTACGAATTCGGGTCTTCGGATCATACTCTTTCTTACCGTGCCTGCATCCGCGCTATTTTATCTTTTGTCTGTATCTGTCGTTGCACTTCTCTATCACCATCATAAGTTCACCGGACCGGACGTTCTCGCTACAGCCGCCGCCTTGCGCATGTATGCGCTGGGAATCTGTGTCTGGTCTGCGCAGGCCATCCTTACGCGCGGCTTTTATGCGCTGCAGGACAGCCGGACTCCTGTTATTTCCGGGACAATCATGACGGTCGTGTTCTTTGGAATGAACTGGTTTGTTGTCCATAAGACAGGTTCTGGAATTAACGGACTTGCCCTCTCAACGACGATTGCCGCTACCATGCACCTAATCATCATGTTTATCCTGTTGAGACGACGAACAAAGGGACTACAGGACGTCCTGCTTACCGCCTCTATTATCCGGATAGCCTTCGCCACAACCATCCTTTGTTTGGTGACCGCCATGACGGAGAACATACTACAATCAAGATTCCAACCCTTGGCTTCCACCTGGTCCGCACTCCTGAACATCGTTGCCCCTGGATTTATTGGCATTGCTGCGTATTGGGTGGTGTCACACATTATTCGAGCCCCTGAGCTTGCTTCGGTCAAAGGAATGTTGAAGGCTATGTTCGCTCGATTCACGCGTCGGGAAACCGGGTAAAATTAAGATCATGGATCTATTTGATCGTTTTAACAGTAAATTTGGTAAGTGGTACGAAGGCCTTTTCGGCGCGGATGCCGATGAACTTCGTCCGCGTGATGTTCTGCGCAAGATCATCACAGCAATGGAGGACAACAGGCGTGAAGGGCTGGATCGAAAGATCTACGTTCCGAACCGATATATTGTCCACCTGACCGTTGCGGATCCTAAAGAGCGCGAATATCTTCTGTCGTTTCTTGACGAAGACGAGCTTGTCGGAGTACTAACGCGCTTTATGGCGCAGAACGGATATCAGACGCGCGGCCCGCTGGATTTTACAATCGCAGAAGATCCAGAACCGACTCCCGAAGCCAGGGCGCAGAAGCTTACGGTAACCGCACGGTTTGAAAAGGGAGCCGCGGCCACTCAACCTCCTCAGGATCTAAGGCCGGCCGCACCTCCGTCTCCGCCAGCGCCTCCGAAGAGTCTGATCGTCGAGGATTCTTATGAGGATGAGCCGGAGACCGTGCCGCTGATCGCACGGGCCGGTCTGGCGATTACCGGGGCGGATGGCAAGAGACGGCATTTTAGCCTTTCCCATCAAAGGATCACTATAGGCAGATCGAGACATCAGTCCAATGATGTGCTGCTGGATGATGATGGGATGGTCTCCAAAGTGCACGCCGCGATCTCATGGGCGCCCGACGGCCGTTTTACGCTCTATGATCTTGAAAGCACGAATGGCGTCGTTGTAAACGGTTCCAGAGTTGAAGAACATATAGTTCTTCGAGATGGCGATGACATATTGATCGGGGCAACTCAGCTTAAGTTTGAACAGGAAGAACCGCACACCAAGTTTCATCCGATACAGTCTCATGCTCCCGAAACGACGGCTGCTTTCTTAATAGATCCAGACGGAAAGCGTCACTATCTCGGAAGCCAAACGGAAATCGGATCGGCTCTCACCGCGGATCTAGCCTTTCACGACCGCGGTCTGTCATCCAGGCATGCCCGTATTGTTTGTGAATCCGCGGAGGTTTATTATCTCACTCCGCTCACAGGGGACCAGAGAACCGAACACAATGGCCGTGCTATTCAGCCGGGAGCGCGTGCGCTTCTCGCAGACAGCGATAGCATTACCCTCGGCAGTCTGGATCTGGTTTTCAGGAGAAACGTCTGATGGCGTTTCTCTTCTGGATATTGCGCTACGCTTTTCTGGCGCTTCTCGTCCTTCTCGTTCTTTACATTATTTCCGCAATGCGCCGCCACATCGATTAGTGGTCCGCTGCGGATAACGGGCCCACACAGACAATGCCACGCAGCACCGACCTCGAAGAAAAACTAAAGACCCTCCCTCAGCAGCCTGGATGCTATCTCTTCAAGGATGCCGCCGGGGAGATTATCTATGTTGGCAAGGCAGTTAATCTGCGCAACCGGGTAAGATCGTACTTCCAGAAGGGGCAAAAAGGCTCTCCGAAGACACGAAAACTCGTAAGCAGGGTTACCGACCTCAACATTGTCGTTGTGGACAACGAGCTCGAAGCTCTCGTTCTCGAATGCAACCTGATCAAGCAGCACAGGCCAATCTATAATATTCGGCTGCGTGACGATAAACAGTATCCCTATCTCCTCCTTACCGTCACCGAGCCGTTTCCAAGACTGCTTGCCACACGGCGAGTCAAGAATGACGGCAACCGCTATTTCGGCCCCTATACCAATGCCGGAGCCATGTGGGACAGCATGAAGCTGATCTACCGCCTTTTTCCGCTCGTTACCTGCCGGAAGCGCTGGAACAATACACCCGTGCAGCGTCCCTGTTTGTACCATCATATGGGGCGGTGTCCGCAGGCGCCCTGCGCCGGTTTGGCTAACGCTGACGAATATAAAAAGACGGTTGAAGATGTGACCTTGTTTCTGGAAGGTAAACAGGATAAACTGCTGACGCAGCTCAGGTTGGAAATGGACGCTGCGTCAGAAGAACTTGAATTTGAACGAGCAGGCCGCATTCGCGACCAGATTAGAGCCGTTGAAACCCTGGTGGAGCGGCAGAAAGTCGTTTCAGACTCTGGAGCTGACCAGGACGTTATCGCGCTCGTTAGTGAAGGCGGACTCTCGGCTGTCCAACTCTTCTTCATTAGAAATGGCAAACTTATTGGTCAGGAGCATTTCATTCTTGAAGGAGCGGACAGCGACGACACCCTTGCAAGCACAACCACGGAGTTTATAAAGCAGTACTATCAGGACGCGTCGTTTGTGCCGAAGGAGATTGTGCTTCCCGCCCAGGTTGAGGAATCTTTAATTATCGAGCAGTGGCTTCGGTTGAAGAAGGGGACCAAGGTCTCCCTTACTGTTCCAGTCCGCGGCGAGAAGAAGCATATGCTGGAGATGGCCGAGGCAAACGCGAAAATTGCGCTGGAACAGCTCAGGGCCAACGCCTCAGTGGAACACGATCGAACGGTGGGAGCTCTTATGGAGCTTCAGGACGCACTTGGACTGGACGGTCCTCCGGAGAGGATCGAAGCCTACGATATCTCGACGATTCAAGGCAGCTCCTCGGTCGGCGGCATGGTCGTTTTTATGGGAGGCAAGCCGGCAAAGTCGGAATACCGACGTTTTCGAATCAAAATGCCGACGGTTACCGGAGAGCCTAACGATTTTGCGATGATGCGCGAAGTATTAACGCGGCGTTTGGCGGAGGCGCGCACGGGGAATCCCAAGTTTGCAGACTTGCCCGACCTGATGCTGATTGACGGAGGCAAAGGTCAACTTGGAGTTGCCATGGAAGTAGTAGCGGAATCTGGCTTGAGCATCAATCTGATCGGCCTTGCAAAGCAGCACGAAATCGTCTACCGGCCAGATCATAAAGAGCCGTTGATCCTACCCAGAAACTCGCAAGCGCTCTTCCTGCTCCAGCGTATCAGGGATGAAGTGCATAGATTTAGCGTAACATACCATCGCACAGTGCGCGCAAAAAATGCCACACTCTCTGTGCTTACCACAATACCTGGCATTGGAAATGTTCGCCGCCGCGAGCTGCTTAAACACTTTGGAAGTGTAGCAAAAATGAAAAGCGCGACCATCGACCAGATTGCGGCTGCACCTGCCATGAATCGTAAACTCGCTGCGCAAATGTATCGACTTCTGCATGGGGACACCCCACAATAGTTTGACTGGGAGGAGCAGACATGACGTTACTTTACCGATGGGTTCTTAGCGCTATTGCGCTCTATTTAACCGTGGTTGTCGGACAGCATCTTGGATTGAGCATCTATATTGACCCGGGAGTTAAGGCGGTAATTCCCGCCATTATCGCAGTCGCTTTGCTCGCCATTGTGAATGCGACTATCCGCCCAATTGTCCAGCTTGTCGCGCTGCCGGTTACCTGTCTTACGTTTGGACTATTCTCTCTGGTGATCAACGGCTTCATGTTCTGGCTGGTTGGTCAATTTGTTCCAGGATTTCATGTGCGCGGCTTACTGGCTCCGCTATATGGGTCAATAGTCATGGGACTGCTCTCGGGAATATTGAATACCCTGCTAATTTCAAACGATGACAAGGATAAGTAGTGGATTTTCAGCCAGATTGGAGAGGGTTGTGTCGCTGATACTTATAACTGGAGCTTCGGGTGCCGGTAAGGCCACTGCCGTCCGGGTATTTGAAGACCTGGCGTATACCGTGGTGGATAATCTTCCGCCCGCTCTGCTGCCCGACCTCGTGCGAGGGTATATAGGCGCCATCGATGGCGAAACGATAAGACTTGCTGTGGTAATCGATGCCAGGTCGGGCTCCTTGTTCGACGAGTGGCCGTCGGCAATCCAGGCCGTGAAAGACTCCGGAATTAGTCCGGTGATTTTGTTTCTGGACGCGTCGGATGCGGTTCTCGTTCAGCGCTTCAAAGAAACCCGGCGACGGCATCCTCTCTTCGACGAGCATGTTGGGATTCTTGGAACCGTCCAGGCGGAGAGGCTACGGCTCGAAGGTCTGAAAGAGTGTGCGGACAAGGTCATAGATACCTCCGAAATGGATGCCCACGATCTAAGGAATACACTGCTCACAACGTTTCGGACCGATGATGATCCCAACCAGGGGCTTAATATTACGGTAGTTTCTTTTGGTTTTAAGTTCGGACTGCCGCTGGACGCGGACCTTGTCTTCGATGTCCGCTTCTTAAACAATCCTCACTATGTGGATGAGCTCCGTTCTTATGATGGACGAAACCAGCTCGTCGAAGAATATGTAATGCGCGATAAAGACAGTCCTATCTTTCTGCAGAAACTTCAGGACATGATGGACTTCACTATTCCACAATATGTTGAAGAAGGAAAGGCTTATCTGACAATAGCCATTGGGTGCACAGGCGGCAGGCATCGTTCTGTGGTGATGGCGGAAAAGCTCGGAAACGCTTTGCGAAACAAGGGAAATCGGGTCCTTGTTCGGCATAGGGATGTGAATAGGTAGTCCATGAATCGTATGTTATCCTGGTTAAAGTGGCTGTATCCCGGCATGCGTGTGAAGCGATGGATGCTTCTAACACTTGTTGGCATTGTTCTGGTGCTCGTTGGTTTTCTTGTTCTGACAAACATCAAGTTTGTCGACCTGGTGCAGCCGCTCGACGACGCCATTGACTGGGCCTATAAGAAATCCGGCATCTACGTTGGCGGGGGCCAGCCGGTTTTCATTCTGGTGGGTTTAACCGTCATTGCAGTGGGCCTTCTTGCTATATTCGTCTCGTATTTTCAGTTTAACCGGGCGGTATTGGCCGTTGTTGCGCCGGATACCGGAGACAATTTAGCCGACACTATCTTTCAACGTAGAAGCCTGGCGCAAGGGCCCAGAATTGTTGTGATTGGCGGCGGTACGGGACTATCCACCATGCTGCGTGGTTTGAAAGAG
>Ga0302300_1000984_pt1 | contig 17358 bp, 13 predicted proteins | sample III_Palsa_E1_1_FD_198756 | JGI IMG/M metagenome (GOLD analysis project Ga0302300, IMG submission 198756) | Peat permafrost microbial communities from Stordalen Mire near Abisko, Sweden - III_Palsa_E1_1 | ecosystem: Environmental > Terrestrial > Soil > Palsa > Peat permafrost | place: Sweden... | reverse complement strand
TTCCATCACATCGCTAACGGGCTGGTTGTAATCAATTATGGTGGGTGGTGCCGTCATAATTTCCTGTACAGTAGCATCCGCAGGCTTTTGATTAAAAAGCTGCTTGCGTACCTGGTCCATTAATATAACACCTTCTAATTCACCATCATTATCTAAAACAGCAAAAATGTTAGCATTGCTTTTTGATAATACCGCGTAAAACTCACTTATTAAGGTATCCTTTTTCAAAGTCGTAAAATTCCTGTTGATAATGCTATCCAGCGGTATTGCATCCAGCATAGTATAATCCTGGTCGGGTCGTATGTTTTGTTCGTGTATCAGTTCTTTCCAATACATATTATAAGGGTTATATATGCGCGATATTACATAGGAGATAGATACCACAATCATCAAAGGAATAAATAGCACGTAGCCACCAGTTATCTCCGCTATCAGGAATATGGCAGTTAATGGCGCGTGCATAACCCCGCACAGGGCCCCGGCCATACCAACAGCAATAAAATTACTCACATTTAAGTGCACCAGCCCGGTTTGATTGGCAGTAAACGCCACAAACAAACCCAAAAAGGCTCCGGTAAACATGGTAGGAGCAAATGTACCGCCATTACCGCCCGAGCCGAGGGTAATGCCCGCAGCTATAATTTTCATAAAAACCAGGCAGGCAATAAAAACAATCATTACCAGGGGCTGCAAAAGCCAGTGTGCAAAATAGGTTTCGTTGCGTAAAGCGCTAATGTTTCCGTTTAATATCTCCTGCAAATGGGTGTAACCTTCGCCAAAAAGAGCGGGAAAGACCATTATCATTACCCCCAATAGTAAACCGCCGGCAATAGCGCGGGTATAGCGGTTGTAGTTTTTTAATATACCTTTTTCGAGTATACCGGCCATTTTTGAGATGTAAACCGATATCCAGCCGCTAAACAGGCCAAGTATTACATAAAAAGGCAGGGCATCTAACACCCAGCCGCCTGTTACCAGGTGAAACAACTGGCCCGAGTATAATAATTTTGATACCACCACCCCTGTTGCCGAGGCTATTAATAATGGAATAAATGTGGGTATGGTAATTTCGCCGATTAATATTTCTAATGAAAACAATACGCCGGCAATGGGACTGTTAAACACCGCGGCGAGGCCTGCAGATGCACCGGCCGCTATTAAAACCGTTTTTTCGTAAGGGCTTAGGTTGAAAACTTTTCCCGAATTAGAGCCAATTGCCGAGCCAATACATACAATAGGCGCTTCCAAACCTGCTGAACCGCCAAAACCTATAGTAAGTGAACTGGTAATAATTTGTGAGTACAAATTATTCACCTTTATATTTGACCGATTCTTTTTTATGTTAATAATTATTTTGCCTATCCCCTTTTCAATATGGTCGCGATTTATCAGGTGCTGATAAGCAACTGTAAGTAAAATACCCAGCGCAGGCAAAAAAGCAAAGGCTATATGGTAATAAAGATGATTACCTATATTTTTACTAAGGGTTTCCATTAAACCCACAACGTATTTAAGCAGCACGGCAGCCAAGCCACCTAAAAGGCCAACAACTACACTACAATATATTAAAAAATTACGCCGGATATTGCGCCTTAGCCGCCATTGATTTATTTTGTCGGAAACCGTCTTGAACGCGCTTATATAGCCTGTGTATTGCAAAGTGTTGATTTTGGTATTAATAAAAATTATTAAGCAGTATATTTGCCCATGATTTCTCAGCAAAGGTATGATTTAAGAGGCGTATCTGCATCAAAAGATGATGTACATAATGCAATAAAAAACATAGATAAAGGCATTTTTCCGCAGGCATTTTGCAAAATAATTCCCGATATATTAACTAACGATGAGCAATATTGCAATATTATGCACGCCGATGGCGCGGGCACAAAATCGTCATTGGCTTATACTTACTGGAAAGAAACCGGCGATATTTCGGTTTGGCGCGGCATAGCGCAGGATGCCATTATCATGAACCTTGATGATTTGCTTTGCATAGGCGCGATAGATAATATCTTACTATCATCCACCATCGGCAGAAACAAAAATTTGATACCCGGCGAGGTTATTGCCGCCATTATAAACGGCACCGAAGAAATTTTGGCCGAATTAAGGGATGCGGGCATTGGTATTTACTCAACCGGCGGCGAAACAGCGGATGTGGGCGATTTGGTGCGCACTATTATAGTAGACTCGACCGTTACCTGCCGCATGAAGCGTGAAGATGTAATATCAAACCATAACATTAAACCCGGCGATGTAATTGTTGGCCTGGCATCATACGGACAGGCTAATTACGAAAAGGAATATAACGGCGGTATGGGCTCAAACGGGCTAACATCCGCACGCCACGATGTTTTTAGCAAAAGCATCGGTGAAAAATATCCCGAAAGCTATGATCCTGCCGTGCCTTATGAACTGGTATTTTCGGGCACCAAAAAATTAACAGACTTAATAAACATCGGCAATGGTGAAACCGTTACCGCCGGCAAACTTGTATTATCGCCCACACGTACTTACGCCCCTATTATTAAAACTGTGCTTGATAGTTATCGCGGCCAAATACATGGCATGGTACATTGCAGTGGCGGCGCGCAAACCAAAGTTTTGCATTTTATAGATAAACTGCACATCATAAAAAATAATCTTTTCCCGGTACCGCCATTGTTTAAGCTGATACAGGAAGAATCACAAACCAGCTGGCAGGAAATGTATAAGGTATTTAATATGGGGCATCGTATGGAATTGTACGTGCCTGAAGAGATTGCCGAAGATTTAATCAATATCTCCAAAAGCTTTGGTGTTGATGCCCAAATCATAGGCCATGTAGAGGCATCGGATAAAAAACAGGTAACTATACAATCAGAGTTCGGGGAGTTTGTTTACCCCCCAGCCCCCTGAAGGGGGAGTTTTTTTAAAATCCTCATTAATAAACATTATAACATACAAAAGCCCCTGGTAAACCGGGGGCTTTTGTATGTTATAATGTTTGGGTTATATTAATGTTGTTGGGCAACCCATGCAGTGCCGCTCCATTGGAATACCAATGTTGTATTAACATCGGTACCGCCGATATATGCTTTATAGATCACATTATAGTTGGTGCCTGTTTGCGGGGTAGTTACATCCTTAGTTAACACCAATATCATTGCATTGTTAAGATCGGCTATTGTCCAGCTCGAATCAAAATCGCCATAGCTTGCGAGGTCTGAGCGTTGACTGGCAGTTCCGTAGCTTGAGTTTGCAATAAGCGTCTCATCAGCGGCAGAAAGTGTTAAGGTTATTATGGGCTGAGCTTTCCATGAGCCATTGGCTTTAATAAAAGTAGCTGTACCGATTGAAGTATAAGGCGCTACGAAATTATTTCCATCATATTGCAAGGGTTTTACACGCTGAATATCAGTAGTGGTATAATAGCCAAAGCTTACAAATACCAGATCGTTCTTCTTGATCGTATCCATTATAGTAAAGTCGTTTTTCAGGAAGTAACTAAATGTACTTACTAACGATGCTTCTGTATTTGACGATGTAAACTGATCGTATTTACCTACACCTGCCTGGGTATATTGCGCAGGTTGTATGGTATAAGCTTGCTGCCAGGCATGAGCGGCAAGCCTTACATACGAATACGGTACAGGTGGCGTTAAGGTACTTGGATAAGGCGTAAAGGTTACTACAGCCAATTGATCGTTAACTGAGGTTTGGTAAACACTGGTGTCTTCGTCCATCCACTCAAGCATTTGTGCCGGGCTAAAATCAGTGTATTTATTACCTGTCAAAAGCAGGTAATCGGCATTTGTAAGTTTGTAAGAAACGCCGGTAGGAAAGCTGGAATACAAACTATCAGGTGTTTTAAAATAAAGGCTCGAAACAGTATAGGTAACTTTAGCTGTTGAACCGTTAGCAGCAGTTAAATACTCAGCATTTAATATCTGCGGGATGTAATAATTTGCATCCGACAGGTTATCAATAGTGAAAGTAGTTTTCGGATAACCTGAAGCCAGTTCTGCATAATCCGATTGTTGCAGCGTAATGGTAAGGGTTTGTTTTGAAGTTAGCGGCGTGCTGCTTTGCAATACCGGTTCCTTTTGGCACGCTGTAAAAGCTAATGCTACAAAAGCGAATAAATAATAAATCTTTTTCATTTTATTTAATTTTTTACAGTTTTAGAATCTAACTTTTAAAGCTGTTGTGAATGTTCTTGCGTTCAGGAAGTTAACTTCAACACTTGGGAGTTTTGTAGGGTCACCTACTGCATTAGCGCTTTCGTCTTCTGCATCTGTAATAACTTTTGAGTTAAGTAAGTTATATACAGTACCTACTAATTCTGCATCAAAACCTGCCATTTTAAATTTGTAAACAGCATTCATTTGCCATATTGCATAATTAGGTACTTTATACGGCTTAAGGCCTTCACTGGTATAATCAGTAAACGGAACATCAGCAGTATAGTTACTGTAGTAGTTAACAGAAGCGCCAATTTTAAATTGCGGTACAATATTTATATCGGTAAAAGCCTGGAAAAGGTTTTGCGGAACATCACCGATTTTTTGGCCTTTCACAAAAGCTTCAGTAGTGTTCAGCACTTTGCCGGTTTCATCATAAGCTGTTGCAGGGCCTGCATTTTGGGTATAATAGTAATTTCCTATAGAAGCCATACCACCAAACAATACCCCCTGGGTAAGGCGATAATTCAGTTCCAGTTCAGCGCCTTCGTGCATTTCATCAAGGCCGGTTACGTTTACACTAACTAACTGGTCATCAGCTTCATCAGTATAAGATTGAGTATAAGCTCTGTCACGATACGACATCCTGTACAAATCAACCTTAGCAGTGAAATCATTTATTTTATACTGGTAACCTAACTCATAAGCAAACATTTTTTCGGTTACTGCCTTGCTGTTTATCTGGTTAGTATACTGTTCAAACACGTTTGCAAAATATGGCGGTTTGGTTAAATAACCAATATTTGCAAATACGTTCATTTCTGAGTTAATGTTATAGTTGGCGCCAATTTTAGCCTGGTAAGTGCTAAAATTTACCCATTTGCTGCTTTGCGCAGGATCGCCGTCTTTGTAATCAAAAAAGTCTTTTCGCATATCAGCATCGTCCGAACCGGCTAAGGTTGCAAAAACAGAGAAATTATCTTTTGAATATTCAGCCTGTGCAAACGCACCGCCTGATTCAACATAGTCGGTATTATTATAGTCGATCTTTCCGTTGATGCCTACAATACCGGAAGGATTGTTTACATCGCCGCCTTCTTTACCCTCACCAACGTTGAAGCTGGAAGATAATGCATATTGTACAAACTGTGCACCTAATAAATCGGTTACTTGCTCGTAATGTTCGCCATAGTAGTACCTTAAATCAACACCGGCAGAAAGGTCGATGTATTTACCTAAAGTTGTCCTGTAGGTGCTTCTTAAACCATACCAGTGTGTACGGTCGTGTTCGGCATAAATATAACTTAACGCAGAACCACCCGGGTTAGCGCCATTTGCAGCTTCTAACGCATTATAGTCAACTGGAGTATATGAACCTACACCGCCTGAACGCGGAAGGTCGGTATAGGCTGTATTATCACCACCTAACCTGCCGCCGCCGCCATCGCCATAAATAGCATATAAAACGGTAGAAAGGCTTGATTTAGCATTGATTTGCCACTCGTGGTTCAATGATAAAATAGGCTCGCTAAAAAAGTTTTGCATTGGGTTATATGTTTTACCATCTTTAGAACCATAATACTCATTCCAGGCGGTGCCTTGCGGGGCAGCCTGATATTCTGCCAAAGTTTGTTCAAACCTTTGGCCGTGAGTTTGTGTGCCACCTATTAAATTTAAAGATAAGGTTTGGCTTGGGCTTATAACTTTGGTAAGGTCAAAGAAATAATTGTAACCCAGGAAGCTTGAACCGTCATACGGATATGCGCCCATAACACGGCTGCCCGAAAAAGTTGCAGCCCAGCCATTTTTATCAAGACCTGTTGCTACTAATATAGCTGTTTTGTTCCAGCCATCGCTGCCTATGCCTTCGTAAGCATAACCGCCAGCTTGCTGATCTGTTGTACGGGTGGTAACGTTTACAGTACCACCAAATGAAGGAACAATAATTTTAGAAGCACCTAAACCGCGTTGTACCTGTATAGAACGGGTAGCATCGGTTATACCTGCAAAATCAGACCAGTAAAGTGTTCCTGTTTCGGGGTCGTTAACCGGTATACCGTTAATGGTATAAGCTACGTTACCGTTACCTGAAGTGCTAGAGAAACCTCTGATGCTTACACGGCCATCGCCATAACCACCTGTGCCCTGACTGGTCATAACTCCCGGTACACCCATTAAAAGGTCGGGTATTTCGCCGTTACCAAGGTGTTCGTCAATAAATTGCTGGTTGATAGTTGTAACCGCTACCGGTGTTTTCCTGTCAATGGCAACATCGCCAATAATAGTTACGTCGTTTAACGAAGATGAATTTGGGTTTAATTCAATGGTGCCAAGGTCTTTTGCTTCACCGCTGTTAAAAGTAATCTGTTTGCTAACATAGCCAACATAGGTAATTACTAATACTTGCTGTCCTTCGGGTACTCTTAGCTTAAAGGTACCATCTAACGATGCAGATGAAGATATTGTTGTGCCTTTAACTAACACTGTTGCACCAACCAGTGGCTCCCTGGTTATCGTGTCAATTAGTTTGCCCGTTACACGGGTGTCGCTTTGTGCAAATACGGTTGCCGCTGCAAAAAGCAATAAAGATAAAAGTAAATACTTCCTCATACTTTGTTGTTTTAAATAAATAATAAAGTCTGTTAAATTTTCGTTCAAAAGTAAATAATGTTCTAATTCAACATGTTAAGTTTATGTTAACATTTATTATATATTTTTCAACAGTTAATATGTTTAATATGTATCAATTAAAAAAATAATGGATTTTTTTTACGACAATCACATTATTAAAATCATGTTAATTAATGGTTAATATTATGTTTTTTGGGCGTTTTAAGGCTATTTAAATTACAAACCGCTGATGTGGCACGCCCTTTCTCAATTCCCCCTTTTTAATTAACTTTGCCGGTAATTCAAACAAAGGATTATAAGATATGAACTACGATGTAATTGTTATAGGTTCGGGCCCGGGTGGTTATGTGGCTGCAATACGTGCTTCACAACTGGGTTTAAAAACCGCAATAGTTGAAAGAGAATCGTTAGGCGGTATATGCCTTAACTGGGGCTGTATACCCACAAAAGCCTTGCTAAAAAGCGCGCAGGTATTTGAATATATAAACCACGCCGCCGATTACGGCATTACCATAAACGGCAGCGGCGAAACAAATTTTGAAGCCGTGATAAAACGAAGCCGCGGTGTAGCCGATGGCATGAGCAAGGGCGTTCAATTTTTAATGAAGAAGAATAAGATTGATGTTATACAGGGCTTTGGCAAATTGAAAGGCCAGGGTAAAGTTGAGGTTAAAGGCACAAGCGGCACCACACAGGAACTTACCGGCAAGCATATTATTTTAGCTACCGGTGGCCGCTCGCGCGAGTTGCCTAACATTAAACAGGATGGCCGCAAGGTAATAGGCTACCGCCAGGCGATGATTTTGCCAAAAAAACCAAAATCGATGATTGTGGTGGGTTCGGGCGCTATAGGTATTGAGTTTGCTTACTTTTATAATGCCATAGGCACCGCGGTTACGGTTGTTGAATACCTGGATAACATTGTACCGCTTGAGGACGAAGAAATTTCAAAACAGTTGGGCCGCATACTTAAAAAAGCGGGTATTAATATACTTACCGGGTCGACAGTTGAATCGGTTGACAGCAGTGGCGAGCTTTGCAAAGTGAGCGTTAAAACCGCTACCGGAACAGAGGTTTTAGAGGCTGAAATTGTATTATCTGCCGTAGGCATATCAACCAATATAGAAAACATAGGCCTTGAAGAAACCGGCGTTAAAACCGACAAAGGCAAAGTGCTGGTTGACGACTATTATAAAACCAACGTTGAAGGCGTATATGCTATCGGTGATATTGTAATGGGGCAGGCGTTAGCCCACGTAGCATCGGCCGAAGGCATTATATGTGTTGAAAAAATTGCGGGCCAAAACCCAGAGCCTTTAAACTACAACAACATACCCGGCTGTACTTATTGCATGCCCGAAGTTGCATCGGTAGGTTACACGGAAAAAGCAGCAAGGGAAGCAGGATACGAGTTGAAAATTGGGAAATTTCCGTTTTCGGCATCAGGTAAAGCCAGTGCGGCAGGAGCAAAAGAGGGTTTTGTTAAACTGATTTTTGATGCAAAATACGGCGAACTGTTAGGCGCGCACATGCTGGGCCATAACGTTACCGAAATGATTGCCGAAATAGTTACCGCCCGCAAGCTGGAAACTACCGGCCACGAGATCATCAAATCGGTACACCCGCACCCTACCATGAGCGAAGCAGTTATGGAAGCTGCCGCCGAGGCGTATGGTGAGTGTATACATTTGTAAGAAAAGTTAAAAGTCAAAAGTTTGGCTTTGATAATAATAAAGGATCAATAGAATACTGCTATTGATCCTTTTTCTTTTTCATATAGATTTGCTATTCATTTTTGAATTTTTACTTTTGAATTTAAACTTTATATGACCCTCCATACCATCGATACAGGCTTTTTTAAATTAGATGGCGGCGCTATGTTTGGCGTGGTACCCAAAGCCATCTGGAACAAAACCAATCCTGCCGACGAAAACAACTTGTGTACCTGGGCCATGCGCTGTTTGCTGGTTGAAGATGGCGACAGGTTGATTTTGATTGATACGGGCATAGGCAATAAACAGGACGAGAAGTTTTTCAGTCATTACTATTTACATGGCGATGCTACTATGGATAGTTCACTGGCTGCAAAAGGCTTTCATCGCGATGATATTACCGATGTTTTTTTAACCCACCTGCATTTTGACCACGTGGGCGGTGCGGTAATAAGGGTGAACGATAAATTAATTCCCGCATTTAAAAATGCTACCTACTGGAGCAATGAGCAGCACTGGAACTGGGCGGTAAACCCCAACGACCGCGAGAAGGCTTCGTTTTTAAAAGAGAATATATTACCTATACAGGAAAGCGGCCAATTGCGCTTTATTGAAGGTCACGACGGTGTAAATTTCACCGGTAATATCAGTGTAAAATTTGCTTACGGGCATACGGACGCCATGATGCTGCCGGTGATAAACTACAAAGGTAAACAGGTAGTATATATGGCTGATTTGCTGCCCTCAGTTGGGCACTTACCATTGCCGTATGTAATGGCGTATGACATGTTTCCGCTTAAAACATTAACAGAAAAAAAGATTTTCTTACAGGAAGCTTTGGAAAAACAATATATTTTGTACCTTGAACACGACCCGGTAAATGAGTGTTGCACGTTGCAGCAAACCGAAAAAGGTATCCGGATAAAAGAAACTTTTAACCTTAACACGCTGTAAAACGATGGGATTTAAATGCCACAAAAACCGTGCAATAAATTGCACAAAACCAATAAAATAGGTGCCTTTTTTTTATGTAAAAGATAGCGAAAATTTTTCATAACAATTTTATACTTTTGCACGTTCAATTCTAAAAAAACAAGAATAGAGGTTTTTAATAAATGAGACAACTCAAAATAACCCAATCCATAACCAACCGTGAGTCACAGTCGCTTGACAAATATCTCCACGAAATTGGTAAAGTTGATCTAATAACAGCCGAAGAAGAAGTAATACTAGCCCAAAAAATACGCGAAGGGGATCAAGCCGCTTTAGAACGTTTGACCAAAACCAACCTGCGCTTTGTGGTATCGGTTGCTAAACAATATCAAAACCAGGGCTTAACCCTTGGCGATTTAATAAACGAAGGTAATTTAGGTTTGATAAAAGCTGCAAAGCGCTTTGACGAAACCAAAGGCTTTAAATTTATATCATACGCCGTATGGTGGATACGCCAATCGATTTTGCAGGCTATTGCCGAGCAAAGCCGTATTGTGCGCTTGCCCTTGAACCAGGTAGGCTCGTTAAGTAAAATAAGCAAGGCATTTTCAAAATTAGAGCAGGAATTTGAGCGTGAACCATCGCCCGAAGAACTGGCTGATATACTGGAAACTACTGTTGATAAAATTTCTGACACGCTAAGCAACTCAGGCCGCCATGTATCCATGGATGCGCCGTTTGTGCAAGGTGAAGAAAATACCTTACTGGATGTACTGGAAAATCAGGAGCCAAATACTGATTCGATATTAATTAATGAATCGTTATCCGAAGAAATTAAACGTTCACTATCAACACTTACCGAACGCGAACGCGAAATTATCGTATTATTCTTTGGCTTAGGCAGTAACCATCCACTATCCCTGGAAGAAATAGGCGAGAAATTTAACCTTACCCGTGAGCGTGTAAGGCAGATAAAGGACAAAGCTTTACAACGCCTGCGCCATACCTCAAGGAGCAAAATATTAAAATCATATTTAGGGTAATAAGCCCTGAAGAAAAACAAGAAAGTCCCGCTGTTTAGCGGGACTTTTTTTGTTTTTGGCCTATTTTGAGATAAATTAGCCGGGCTGATGCAAATTGACGCAACTAATTATCTATATGAAAAAAATCATCCCATCCATTCTGCTTTTATTTACTATGCTGGCTTGCGCCGCTCAAAGCAAAAATGCGGCACCCGACAGGCAACAGATAGCCAACATCGGCGATTTTCAGCTGGAATCGGGCAGTGTAATAAAAAATTGTCGCATTGGCTACCGCATTTACGGGCACCTAAACAGCGAAAAAAGCAACGGCATTTTATTTTTAACCTGGTTTGAGGGTACAGCCAAAGCCATAGAAATGGTAACCCCCTGGGATGCCGTTGATACCAACCGTTTTTGTTTAATTATTGTGGATGCTTTGGGCGATGGGGTATCATCCTCACCATCAAATAGTGTTACGCAGCATGGAACTGATTTTCCGGAATTTTCGGTGCGCGATATGGTGGCCAGTCAGCATGAACTGCTTATCAAAAAGCTGGGTATTACACATTTGCAGGCAGTTATGGGTCTTTCCATGGGTGGTATACAAACATTCCAGTGGGCGGTAAGTTATCCCGATTTCATGGACAAACTTATACCTATAATAGGCAGTCCTCAGCCCACCAGTTATGACCTGATGTTATACAATACATTCAGGCGGACAGTTGAGAACGACAGCGCTTTTAACCACGGCCATTATACCGTTAACCCAAACATTGTAACAGCAAATATGATATGGGAGCTGTTTTTAACCACGCCAACCTATAGGGTTAAAAACATATCGCACGATGATTTCCCCGAATGGATGAAAAATACCACTAATACGCCCAGCGGCGATTGGAATAACACCGATTACCAAATAAAGGCGATTATAGCGCACGATATTTCAACGCCATTCAACAACTCCATGCAGCAGGCAGCGGCACACGTAAAAGCAAAAATGCTGATTATATCTTCGGCACAGGATCATATGGTAAACCCTAACCCGGCTATTAATTTCTCAAAATTGTTGCCTGCAAAACTGGTGGTAATAGACAGCGACAAAGGCCACCTTGCGGTTGATTTTAATAATCCGCAGATGAAAGACCCAATAGTGGATTTGCTAAACTCAAATTGACATTAATTATTAAGACCTCAACCAATAATTTAACAACTTGTCATTCTGAGCGTAGCGAAGAATCTGTACGGTGGTGCACCAAGCGACAGATTCTTCGCTACGCTCAGAATGACAATGAGCTATATAATGTCTTACAAGCTCTTTAAAACCTCAACCGTATACTCCACCTGCTCGGGATGCACATCTAAATGTAATACAAAACGGATGCGATGAGTGTCGGTAGGCAAAGCATGTATGCCTTTTACCGCGAGTTTTGCCAGTACAGCAGCGGCGGGTTCAACAGTATCAAATAAAATAAGATTGGTTTCGGCGGGTAAAACTGCGCTTACCCATGGGCAATTGCTAAGGGTTTCGCTGAGTATTTGGGCATGCTCATGGTCAATTTTAAGCCGTTCGACATGGTGATCGAGGGCATAAATGCCCGCAGCGGCTAAAAAGCCCGCCTGGCGCATGCCTCCGCCTAAAGCCTTACGCACACGGCGACCATATTTTATAGTATCCTTATCAGCCAAAAAAACTGAGCCAACCGGCGCGCCCAGGCCTTTTGATAAACAAACCGATATGCCGTTAAAGTATTTTCCGTAGTCGGCAGCGTTATCGCCGGTATGGGCAAGGGCGTTAAATATGCGGGCGCCATCTAAATGCAATTTAAGGCCTTTTGCTTTGCACAAAGCAGCAATGGGCTTTATTTGCTCAAGCGTATAGCAGCTGCCGCCGCCTTTATTAACTGTGTTTTCCAGCGCAACTAAACTGGTGTGCGGGTAATGGATATTTTCGGCATTAATTTCAGGCTCAATCATTTCGGCGGTAATAATTCCGCGATAGCCATTGAGCAAGCGGGTAGATACACCCGAATTAAATGCAATGCCCCCACCCTCGTAACGGTAAATATGCGCGGTTTGGTCGGCAATTAGCTCATCCAGCGGCTGGGTAAAGCATTTAATGGCAATCTGGTTGCTCATGGTGCCCGATGGGCAAAACAAGCCTGCTTCCATGCCAAAAATGGCCGCGGTTTTCTCTTCCAACTGGTTTATGGTTTCATCTTCGCCAAAAACATCATCACCAACTTTGGCGCTCATCATGGCTTGCAGCATGCCGGGGGTGGGTTTAGTTACAGTATCGCTGCGCAGGTCGACAGTTAATTGCATATTTTTTTAATTATTTACTGCTTCAAATCTAAACCATCTGCCCTAAATTTTGTCAATATGTTATTAAAAACTAATAATTATAATTTTTGTAATTTTACCTTCAATTAAGCGTTTACCAATATTATGTTCAAACTCAATACAACCTGCCTGGTAATTTTTACCTTATTACTATCCGCAAATTTTGCAAAAGCCCAAAGCTGGGTACCTGCTTACTACTATGATGTACAGGGAAATAAAATAACCGGCCTTATAAAAACAAAGCCCGGTGGCCGTAGCCCGGTTAGGGATGAGGCCTTTATACAGTTTAAAAGCGACAAATTGGGTGATAAAAAAATCAGCGCCAGCGAATTACGCTCGTTTGTTGTTGGCCGCGACAGCTTTGTTGTGGCAGCAGCGCCGCGCAGTGGCGCATGGTCTGATAAAGAGCTTGATTTTGTTAAGGTTGCGCTTGATGAACCTTTAAAATTATACGCGTTTACCGGCCGTACAGGCGGGGCACCTTCGGCATCGGGTGTGAGCATTGGCGTAGGCGGTGGAATTGGCGGCGGTGGCGGCGGTTTTGGCTGGGGCCTGGGCGGCGGCTTTATGTTCCCCTTAGGCGGTGGCGGCGGCCACGTGCATACCAGCTATTATTTTGGCGCAAACACTGCCGAAATGCAGGAATTAACCCCCGTTAATTTTGCTGATGCCATGAGCCAGATTATGGGCGATGAACCCGATGTGGTTAATAAAATACAAGACGGTGAATACAATTTAGGCAATATCAATAAGCTGATAGATTTATTTAATGCTACCGAAGCTGCTGATACACGCCCGGTTGCACCACCTATACCTTCAACCAGTAATTAAACAATTACCGCGTGTTCGGCTTTTAGTTCTTTGGGGGTTGTAAAATCTTTAAAGAATAGTTCGTATGATATCATTACCCAAATAATTATACAAGGCAATGCTTTTAGCGAGTATTTGGCGATAATGTCCTGCCTGATTGGTTTTGGCATGGCATCGGTTAAGCCAAGGCCGGTTATTACCAGCAATAAAACAATGAGGGTGATATTGGTTGGGGTGAATGGTTTCTCCTGCATCATCATCCACAATACCGCGCCTGCAACAGCAATAATATAGGTTGGATGCTCGGCTCCCGTACTAAAAATCACCACCATAATTAATGCAGTACACAATACCTGCAGTCTGAATTTATAGGATTTGAATTGACTGAACCTTAACAGCGGCAACGCGAAAACAATAGCGGCCACTATTAAAAACGGCAAATTAGGCACATTTACGTTTTGCAGTATGCGGCGTACCATGCCCATAACACATATATCCTGCGAACTGGTAAGCCCGGTATTCAGGTTACTTTTAAAGCTTACTGCCGACAGCCATTGCGGGTAAGAATGTATCACAAAAGATGGGCTTGCCAGCACCATAGGTAATGCCAATACAATTACCGACCATACAACCGTCCATATTACAAATTTGGGTTTGTTTTTGGAGAAGAGGATAAAGGCGAGGCCCACAATTGGGTAAAGCTTTATCAGCGCGCCCAAAACGATAATTAACGTTGCCCATTGCTCCTTGCCACGCTCCACCAGCATAAAGCTGATAATAATCATAGCGGTAATCATGGGGTTAAACTGCATGTAAAACGCCGAGTTTGAATATTCAATGGCACAGAGCAGCAGCAATATCATTTTTCGCTTATCGCTAAGCGGCAGCATGTTTATGGCTATTAAAAGCGTAACGGCGTTGGCAACTTCCCACAAGAAAAACCCTACTGCCTGCGATGGTATGGCAAAAGGCGCTACAAATATCCCGAACACCGGCCCATAGTAATACATATCGTAATACTCTTTAGGGTAAGCGGCGTACATATTCACCTGATCCTTTAAATGATAATACGCCTGCCTGAAAACCAGGTAATTATTATCGATATGCCTGAAATATTTTAGCTGCCAGCAAAAAATAGCCGTTGCCAGGTATAATATGCAGGTCCATTGATAGCCGTTTAATTTGAGGAAGGTTTTAGTCATGCGGGGTAAATATTGCAAATTATTTCAACAATTTATAAGTTTTGAGCTATTACAAAACCGCATGCCCATGCCCATTGAAAATTGTAGCCGCCCAGCCAGCCGGTAACATCCACACATTCGCCGCCATAAAACAGGCCGGGCACTTTTTTAACTTCAAGGGTTTTGGATGATAGCTCATCGGTTGATACACCGCCGCGCATTACTTCGGCCTTATCATAACCTTTATCTCCGGCAGGCTTTACTTTAAATTGATGGATGAGGTTGTCGATATTTTCGATATCTGTTTTGGTTAACGATGCCAGGTTTTTTTCCACGGGTAATTTATCGCTCAATGCTTCGGCAAATTTGCGGGTATAAAGGCCGGCGAGGTAAGCGAGCAGCATCTTCTTGCCGTTCAGTTCCTTCTCCCGTTGTATCAGTTCGGTAATATTTTGATGTGGCAGCAAATCGATATAAATATACTCACCCGGCCGCCAGTAGGATGATATTTGCAGTATGGCAGGGCCGCTTAAGCCCCAATGGGTGAATAAAATATTCTCTTCAAAGCTAATCCTGTCGTTCCAAACACGGCAAAAAATGCTATTGCCGGATAATTGCTCGTACCAGGGCTGGTCTTTACCGGTAATGGTTAGCGGCACCAGTGCCGGGGCGGTTTCGTTAATTTTTAAGCCGAATTTTCGTGCAACGCGCAAACCAAAATCTGTTGCACCAATTTTTTGTATGGGTAAACCACCGGAAGCAATTACCACTTTTGAGGCGGATATGGTTTCTTCATTGCCAAAGCGTTCATAAGTCAGGGTAAAACCGTCACTCGTTTTTTCCAGGCTTTTTACTTCGGTATCTGTTAATATTTGCTGGCCCATATCGGCACAAAGATTAGTGAACACCTCTACCACATCCTTTGCTTTATTACTGGTTGGGAACAGCTGCCCCAATGTCTTTTCCTGGCCTTCAATGCCATAAGTTTCAAAAAAGCTGGTGGTATCATCAACCGTCCATTGCGCAAAGGCCGACTTGCAAAAATGCTCATTAGCCGAAATAAATTGCTGTGCCGAGGAATACAGGTTGGTATAATTACAGCGCCCGCCGCCGCTAATAAGAATTTTAGCGCCTACGCGATCGTTTTTCTCCAATACCAGCGTACGTTTGCCTAAAAATCCGGCTTGTACGGCACACATTAAGCCGCATGCGCCACCGCCAATAATTATAGCGTCGAAATCTGTTTGTTTTATTAAATTTGTTGCCATGGGCGATGTTGCGCAAATATCAGAATTTGGAAAGATACTTATCTTTTTAATTACAGGGATTATTCTGGTATGCCTTATATTTTTTATCACCCGCCTGTTATCGCCTAATAAACCCAACGCTGAAAAGCTAACCTCGTACGAGTGTGGCGAAGACCCGGTAGGCGGCGCATGGCTGCCTTTTAACCCGCGTTTTTATGTAATAGCCTTGATATTTTTACTTTTTGAAGTAGAAATGGTGTTTGTTATCCCATGGGCTACGGTATTTGGCAATCACGACATGATAACTTTCGAGCCGCGCTGGGGTGTATTTTCACTGGTGGAAATGTTCATTTTTTTAGGTGTGCTGATATTAGGCTTGGTATATGTTTGGCGTAAAGGCGATTTGGAATGGATAAAAAACAAACCCGTTAAGCCTGTTACTGATGTAACTATCCCCGCATCGGTTTATGATAAAATAAATGCAGAACAAAGCGCATACAAGGTAAAGGCGTTCAGCATGGAAACGTCCTTAGCTGAAACCACCACTCCCACTGCTACTACCACTGCCCCTCCTATCAGAAGACCCATGTTTAAACCCACTTTTAAAAAGCCCGACAATGAGCAATGATATAACCAGCGAAAGCGGCGGTGTGGTAGTCACCAAAATGAACGACCTGTTAAACTGGGCGCGTTTATCATCATTATGGCCTTTGAGCTTTGGTATTGCCTGCTGCGCTATTGAAATGATGGGCTCATTTGCATCTACTTATGACCTCGACCGTTTCGGTGTATTCCCGCGGCCATCTGCACGGCAGGCGGATGTGATTATTATTGCCGGCACCGTTACCTTTAAAATGGCCGAGCGCATTAAACGCCTGTATGAGCAAATGCCCGAGCCAAAATATGTTATCTCTATGGGTTCATGCTCCAACTGCGGCGGCCCTTATTGGCAGCATGGCTACCATGTAGTTAAAGGGGTTGACAGGGTTATTCCTGTTGATGTTTACGTACAAGGCTGCCCCCCACGCCCGGAGTCGCTTATTGGTGCTATATTAGAGTTGCAGAAGAAGATTGAGTTAGAGTCATTAGTCGGAAGGTCGGTGAAGTCCGAAAGTCCGGAAGTTGCTTAATCCCCCCCTATTTCAAATACTTCGTCCCCACACTATCCACCCCTAAACCCTTATAATCTGCCGCTATTTGCTGCTTTAAAACAGTGTTATTTGAATTAGCTTTTAAACTCGTTTCATCATTCAACACCTGTGTTAAAAGCGTTTTGTTTTGACTTTGGTTTTGTGGGTTGCTGTATTGCACAAAATTTA
>Ga0302300_1000982_pt1 | contig 17381 bp, 10 predicted proteins | sample III_Palsa_E1_1_FD_198756 | JGI IMG/M metagenome (GOLD analysis project Ga0302300, IMG submission 198756) | Peat permafrost microbial communities from Stordalen Mire near Abisko, Sweden - III_Palsa_E1_1 | ecosystem: Environmental > Terrestrial > Soil > Palsa > Peat permafrost | place: Sweden... | reverse complement strand
CGGTTGAATTTCACGAATGCCTGCGGTTGCCCCTGCCTACTCCCCTTAACTTTTGGGTGAAGAACGAGGGAGAATGATCCTTGTCTAGGGGTTTCGCGACATCCTGTTTGCTCGTCAAAATAAAAACCGAAAAGAAATCAGAAGGAACGAAAACTTACCAAAAGAAAGGAAAGATATGGAAAACAACAAACCTACCGTAGCGGAGATTGAGGCTTTCAAAAACGAGTGCATGGCCCGTATCGATGAACATCCGGGAATATGACAGTGATACCGGCGATCCTGACCACCTTGAACCTTTGCGATCAGAGTTGTTTTCTCGCACCAGCATCAGTCCAAATGGTATCCCTTGCCGCTCGCAATCAAGTCTCAACGGCGTTAGCCGCCAAATAGCTTTAGGTCTCGGGATCGAAGAATTGATTTACAAGCGGCCCTGAGGGCCCAAACGAGTACGGAATGATCTATCCGGAAAATCCTCATTCAAACTGCGTCATACCAGGAGTGATTTGTATCTCATTCCTTGCTGATTGGCACAGTATTGACACAGATGACTGTGTCAATCGAATGCGTCTCCGTAATATCCGATGCTGCAAGACGTTACAGTCGTCTTCGGAATCGAACGGAGAGGGGGAGAGTCGAATTAGCTCAAATCCACAATCTCCTGCTGCATCTCTATTTACATCTTAAAGCTGGCAATTACAAGGATTTGGCACGTCTCGTTGATGTGCTGAAGCTACACGGTTTTTTACCGTCTTTTGATGCCCGCTGAGGGCAATTTGAGGGCAATCGCGCCCATAGTTCCGACAACCGTCCTCGTGACGAAAGGAGAGTCAAATGAACCAGCATCATACGCCAGTTTCCTATCGGTTTAGCGGGATCAGCCTTTTGACCCTGCTGGTTTTGTGTGCGTTGGCCCTGAGCAATATAGGGTGCGATGGGGGCGTTGGTGAGGTGGCAGTGGTAGACGGGGTTGCTACCGATGCCGCCGCCGCTGCGGCAGCGGATGTTACTGCCGAAACGGTTGCCGACGCCGTGACCGAGACGGCGATTGCGGAGTCAACAGATGTCGCCCTCGACCTCGGCGGTGATATAGTCACAGTCGAGTCATTCGGTCCCGCTTTAGAAATAGGCGATTCGGCAGAAGACATGGTTGCCGGATTGAGCTCTGCCGAACCGGACGGCACAACGATCACCGAGTTGGACAACAAGAGTTCTGGCGATCTTCAGATGGTAGCGCTGACGACGCGAAGCATTTTCCAGGCGGAAAAAGCTTTTTTGGACGTTCAACACAACAAATTGGTAATGCAAGCGATTGAGAAACGGGGTGAGGCTCCGACATGGGGCTCTTTTAAGCTCGGTGATAAAGCCGTAAGAGACTTGCAGCAGACAAAAAAGATCGAGTTTACCGGTGCGGACGGAAAGCCAGTGGTATTTGAACTCCAGCGGTGACCAGGCGTCAACCCTGCTGGAACTTTTGCCTGATCTCGCTGCTTCGTCGCCTTCGTCGTCGGTCGGGGTATGCAGCGACCCATGCCGCGGAGCGGCTACAATTGGGAGCGTCCCGACCGATGGCGGAGGCGGCTGAGATATATTCTCCACGCCACTTCAGGGCCTGAGTCAGAGGGGAGGGGTGATGTGTCTGGCCCTGGTTCGACAACAAGCGAAGCCATTGCCCAGGACAGGGATCGAACAATCGCAGATTCTGCCGAGAAATCAAGCGATTCCGCCAAAGGCGCTGCAAAAAGCGCTGCAATCGATCCGGAACTGGCCGAACTGGTATCAAATTGGACCACATTGCCAGCGATAATCAAATCGGTGATCCTAGCCGTGGCACGTGAGCACTTGGGCAAGGAGTAGGCGAAGAATCGGTTCCGAAGGTCCACAATGGCCCGGGGCGAGAACGCGCTCGCAGGGCCGGAGCAATCGTGATTTATGCGGTCAGACTGGCCAACCCTGGGTTTTGCAGGCTCAACAGGTTTTAGCAGGAATTCCGAGGTTTACGAGGATTTCTTTGACATTCTCTGACATCGTGATTCGACCTCCAGTGCGGGCACTCGGTGTCCTCAGTCTGACCCGTCGGTCGATTGCGAAATGCCCATATCTCCCGACTTGGATAAGGGGATGTCATTACTTATCATCTCTCGGGTGCCACAGAAGCCTAAAACTCCAGTGATCTTTCCAGTGGGGACAGCCGAGAAGGATGAGTGGCTCCGACATATGCGCGGCATCGCAGTTCCGCAGCGGCTAAGCGGATTTCCTCGCGATGCACGTGGCTATGTCATCACCTACTCGGCGTACTTCGATCTCAAAGGCATACCTCAGTTTTTGACCCCCGACGAACGCCGCCGCTTATTCTGCGCCGAGAACAGACTATGCCAAATGTGCGGGCAACCATTGGATAGTGAAATCGTAAGCATTGCCGGCGAGGATGTGCTGACCTCTGCGGTAAAGAAGTTTGAAGAACCCTTCATGCACGAGGAGTGTGCACACTACGCAGCGCAGGTGTGCCCATTTTTAGCGCACGCCAGATTCACAGAATATGTCAAGAAGCTTCCGACAAGGCAGGGCACAACGGTTTCTCGCGCAGATGAACCCCGCGAACGACCAGAAAAGATGATTTTCTACGTGACAGACGACTATGAGTACAAGGTCGTTGAAGAGAGATCGCCCAAGACCGGACAACTGCTGCTGTGCCGCGCGGAGATTTTCGCAAATACACAGATTAGGTCCGCACCGCTTCCTCCTCGCTTCGAACCATCGAAGACCTAACATTGCCTCCACTTGAGTTTGTACGGAAGTTTCCCCCATTCGTTCATTGTCAATTCGGAGACACCAAACGAACACATCGGGCCTGCACTTGCGGGATCAATCAAGTCCGCTTTGTTGTTCCTCGTGGATCTGAACATCAATTGCCGAATCGTCGCTGCGAACCTCGTAGTAGCGCTCCGGTCTACGATAGACATTGACCATCTGATGGCCTGTCGAAAACGTGTTTTCTTCAAGGTAATTGGCATTACCGCTAATCATTTCCTCGACGGAAAAGGACTCGTATTCACTAAACGCGCCGCCCGCCCTCACAAGCTTTTCGATCTTGGCAATCTTGTGCAGATTCTCGACGCCCTCGGTTTCATTGTCTGGCATGACAATAAACAAGTAATCTCTCGCGCGACTGATCGCCACATTTAGAATGTTCTGCTTGTTCAGAAACATCCGTGAGTCGGTCGAGATCGTTGGCGGAGGATTGAGAACAGCGATGATTATGTCGCATTCATCACCTTGGAAGCCGTGAATGGTACCAACCTGAATCTGCACGAAATCAGGCTTAGTCCATGAGTCATTCAACTTGTTCAATAGATTCGCCTGGGCACGATAAGGGGCAATGACCCCGATGCGAAAGCGGTTTGCCTGATCTCCCTGTACCTGCCCGGCGAGCCAACGGACCAACTCAAAGGTGAACAGCGCCGAATAGGTTTGATACGACGTTCCGCTCTCGAGCCGCTTTGCCCGGTAGATGCTCTCGAATTTGCTGACGGGGAACTTGATGAGATTGAGAGGCCTGACGTCGAAACCGTCTAATCTCAACGGACGCTGATCGCCTGCTCCCCGATGATGTTTCAAGATGCCGTTATAGGTGAAACGGCTGAAGACTTCGCCGATGGCGGGAATGCTCCTGTATTGCGTCTCCAAATTCGTTATCGGGTAGTTGTGCGGTTCTGTAGCAGGCGCCGCGAAAGACCCTGCCTTATTGAGGCCGACCAGGGTGTAGATGTTCTCATCTTTCCATTGCTCGACGGCGACAATCGGCTCGATCTGGAAGGGATCCCCGGCGATGATGAACTTCAGAGGCTTTTGCCTGTAAAGAGGGTATATGATGCTGGCAAGCGAAATCATTGAAGCCTCGTCGAAGACGATGGCATCCCACGTCATTTGGTGAAGCTTCGTGCCATGCTCGCCGGCGAACCCGTCGTACGCGAAGCGAGCGATGGTCGTGATAGTTACGGACCGGCTCAATGTACTGATGTCAAATGACCTGTCCCGCCACACACCGGCTCTTTCGATTCGCTCGTCGGCGGAGGTTCCAAAGCGAATCAGCCAGTTCAGATAAGATGTGTCCCCGTTCATCTTCTCCATTATGCGGTTCGTCAGCACATCCGCCGCCTTGTTGGTTGGGGCCAAGACCAGCACTCTTGCCTTTTCAGCACCAATCATCCTTGGGATGAGCACCTTTTCCGCGAGGTGGGTAGTCTTGCCGGTCCCGGGCGGGCCGAACACGAACTCTATATCAGGTGTCAGGCGTCCCTTCATGTCGAAACGCTCGTCATAATTCAACTCACGCAATCGCTCCAGCAACTCGTGCAGCAGAAATGACGGGTTCTTGACCTCAATCCGCGCCTGCAACACGCCGTTCAAGTTAATGCCGCTCAAGTCGCCTGCAGTTTCTAACTTGCCGAGCAACGAAAACTCCTTGGCTGTAAGCGATTCAATGCGCAAGCTTCCGGTGCGGCCATTGCCAAAATCGAGATCGAGTCGGATGCCGGAAAGCTCCTCAATGGACTGCGGGATAAAACGACTTGGCTCCTTCAGCACAATCGTTCTCGATGATTGTTCATCCCGCTCCACCTTGCCGAAGCTGATGGAAATCGTTTTGCTGTCCGCATTCTTTTCGTTGCTTGCCATGCACTCCAGTTCCAACAGAGCAAGGAACCAGCCGTAGCTGTAGCGTGGCAGCGCATTGGCTCTGTCATGGAGCGCCTGTTCGCGCTCGATGCGGTCAAGCTCGCTGGCGTAACGATCTTTGGCACGATCAAGCTTTTTGCCGAAATCCACTGTTTTCGGTGTATAGTCGTCCGTGTCTTCGGCTTCGTCGTTAGGTTGGCCAGGCGGGCTTTCCGATTCGTTAGGCGAGCTGGAACCCTTAACGGATGGTCGACGGCGTTCAATGTCACGAATGAGCGGCGACTGGGACGCACCGGACTCGCCGTTGCCCGATTGATGCGGAGCGGCTTTCTTCCGCTTCGCCTCGTCAATCGCAGCTCGGATTTCGTCTTCCGATAATCCAGACTGCGCAAGTTCGTCGGCCAGCTTGATTTTTCTGGCGTCTTCCTCGCTCAGATGGGAGGTGTCGAGCGCCTCGTCATGAAGCTCCAGGAATCTGATGAAAGCAGTTGCTCCCGTACTGGCAGTATCATATTGATCCGAAAGTGACTGGATCGTCACTCTGTCGGCAGAGACTAATTCGGCAGAGTTGTTAAGAATCCATTTCGATGAGCGCAATACCTTACTGACACGAGTATCACAATGGTCGCCACCCTTAAGGCCCCCTCTGGGGCCGTAGCGATTTCTCCATACACGCATTGCGCCTTCGTAATGGCTCCATGAACCGACCAGCATTTTCCAGAGGGCTACAGAATGCTCCGCGTCAATCTTCGAAAGAAACTCATCCAGGCCATCGATCGTCTTATCGGCGTCAGCATCCACGATTCGTGGGCTACTTGCGACACCCAGACGCTGCAAGAATTCCATCAGACGCTCAAGGTCTTTCTGATCGACCATCCCACTGTATTCATCGAGCAACAGAAATCGAGTGTCGGGCTTGGTCTCGAACCAAAGCTTCAATTCAGGCGTTGGCAGATACAGGCACATCGCCATGTGTCGATAAACCTTTGCATCGGCTGCTGTCGTGAATCGGAGAAATTGCTTGTCTCGAATTAGATCGATGTATTCCGCGACCTCCTCGTGCTTGCACTCCTTGAAGTAACGGAAGAACTTGGAGAAATGGGAGGTAGTGTCAAGTCCTCCGGTAGTCGTGTATGCCGGCAGTATTTTGTTGTAAATGTCATCACGGAGGCTCGGCTTTTTGATGCCGAATTTCTCTACGAACTCGCGAGTAGCCTTGTTTGACAGCAATCCCTTGTTGACGGTGGTGTAACCATCTATGTCATCATCGTGCAGGAACAGGATAAGTTGCTTCTTCCCGTCAAATGCCGGGACTGCGTTGCCATCCTGGTCGAGAAAAATGGGCTTATCTTTGACGAATTGCTGATAAGAAGAGCGCTCGGAAAGGTATCCGTAGAATCTGTGCAGCCACTTCTGCGGCTGCGCGGAGATGAAATCTGAAGTGATCTTCCTCAGAACTGCTTCGGGGTCGAGACTTGACACAATCAAATTGGGGTCCTTTAACGACCACACGCGCGCATCGCCGCCATCGATGTAGTCCGCTAGCGCCCTATTGCCACTTTGCACTTCCTTCTTCCCTCGGCTCCGGAAAACCCAGCACGCATTGACTGTGCCGGTCAGCTGCTCCAGTTGCTCATCGGCGAACAGCTCAGCTAGTTCGGTATCGGACGCCCAATAGGAACATCGCTTCTCAGAGCACGTTCCGTTCGCGGCCGGTAGAAGAGCATCGGTTTGGAGCTTTCTCTTGAAGGCGGTGTAGAATGGCTTGAATGAAATCTTACTCCGGTCCCCCACATCACTGAATATCGCCTCGTCATAAGGGATGACCTCCAGGAAGTCATCGTCGATCAGTCCTTCATCCCGGAGAACCGGAAGGGTATCTGCCGCGAGCTGCGCCAACTGCTGAATCAAATCCTGGTTATGTTTTTCTCCGGCTTTGATGCCTTCGCGGCTATCCGTCAGCAGAAACGGCGCATGAATGATGAAATTTAGGTTTGTCGCTTCTTTTGTCGGAAAGAAACAGAATGCAGGGCGGTCTATTGGCACCAGCTTTCCGTCCTTTGCCAGGGCATATCCGATGTAGTTCGGCAACCGGTTGCCCCCTTCCCTCGCGAAGACCAGAAAGCGATGGGTGGTCTTTTCGCCACTCAAGTCCAGTGTGAGCACGACCCGCTGAACCGCCATGTCTCCTCGTATACGAGAGTCCTTGACTATCTTTGTGTATCTCCCACTGATGCCGTTGCCCTCGAATACCACGGACTGCAAATGCGAAAGAAACAAGGTGGGGAGATCAAGCGCCTTCAACTTCTCCAGAACATCCTCGAAGCTCTTCTCGGCCGTCCTGACCTTGTGGTCGAACGGGAACCAGAAAACAGTTTCCGGAACCTCTCGCCAGCTAAGATCTTCGTCAAGTAGGTGCGGCACGATGAAGCGTTCAATCCTGAACTGGATGCTCGGGTCGTAAATGTGCGGCGTTTGCGTGTACTGAAAAACTGCCTTGAACCCGACGCCGAACTTACCGATGGAAGCCTTGGTCTTATTTGAATTAGCGATGGATGTAATGGAGTTGATGTGCCCCAAAGCACCATTGTTTGAGTCTGCATCTTCAATGTACGGGTTGGATACTGTGAATCGGATGGAGCCGTTATGGATGAAGAAAAGGCCGTCCTTATCGAGACGAAAGCGGGCTGACGTTGCCTTGACATCATCCGCGTTTTGCAGCAATTCATAGATAAAATGCGCTTGGTCCGAATACTTGTCCACGACGCTGCGCTGAACGCCGCGCATGGAGGGTTTTTCGAGTGTGCGCGCACTGTCGGAACGATCTTTTGTCAGAGCATCAAACCAGTGCTTTTCTTGTTCGGTCATGATGCGGCCTCGTCACAGTTAGCCAACGAGGAAAATCGATCGTTCGTCAAGACGCAATGCGATCGCGGATAATGCCTTCGATTCGCGTGCTGTCAAACCCGCCTTTTTCGTCAGTCTCGATCAGCTTTGAAAAAAAACCATGGGTTTGATACCAGCTCCGGCGCCGATCAACGCTCGCGTCGTAATCCGGGTCACCAAGTTTTCCCCAATGTTCCCAATAAAGAACGTCCGGCCCATCAGCAGTCTCAATGGGTATGGTGAAATCTGGTCGTCGAGGGCTGCCGTCGGGTGCGACGAGGAGTTCCTCATAATGATAGGGAATCTTGTGAAGGGCCAACAGATTTGCGATCAGCGCTTCCGATTTTGATGCAACAAGTTCTCCTCTAAGAGTGCGCACGATTCGTTTATCTGGCCGATAGTCGTCCAAATCTGGCGGCGCCTGCTGAACCTTGTACAAGCATGTGTTTCGTCGCAAATACTCCGACGATCCACGCCATAATGCCGCGAAAAGCGGCTTTACATCTCCGGGTGTACCTTGGACGAGAAGATAAAGGCGACGCGTAAATCTCGTGAGCGCTGCATATAAAAGCTCACGCGAAATCATTCTCTGGCGTTGTTCGGCGGGCAAGACGACAATAACTCCGCCGAAGTCTGATCCTTGGGATTTGTGAACGGTCATTGCATAGCCCAAATCGAGTTTTTCTTCAGCCCACTTGCCAGACACCGTGACCGCTATTTTTGGATTTGTCTCGAATCGAACTCTTCCGATCTTCTCGCCGTTGAACCTTTCCACTTTCATCATTCGGCCAAGTTCTCCGTTAGCAACGTATAGGTCGATATTCTTTGAACCATCCCACGCAACTTTTGACTTTGCCGATAAGCGTAACGAAAGATGGCGTGCCATAAGAGTTGCCCTCACTTGTGCTTGAACCGGCCGCGCACATGCTTGGTTCGGTCAGTGCCTCAGTATAATCGATTGCTTATCGTGCGATCGCAACTGGCTCGAATCAGTTTGGCAACAGCCAGGACAACGGGACGGTCGGTTGTCACTGTCGGCATCGTCGCCAAGATCAGCTCCGCCAGCTCCGACACGCGCCGCCGGACCATCGGCTTGGCAAGGCCAGCCTCATCCGCCAACTGCTCAAAATGCTTTACGGAGATCTTTGCAGACAAATATTCGCCGCCGATCTTCATCGCCATCTTCGGCGAAAGTTCCGGGTAATAGCTGGTGCTGAGCAGGTCGTAGAGCGGCGCAAGCTGGGTCTGCCCGCCACTGTACAGGAATGAGAAGTTCTTCCCGTGTGCGTCGTGGTTGCCGATCAGGAAATTGAAAATCACCGCATCGAGCAGGGCTTGCAGGTCGAGGACCGGAGCCGAAGACGCATCGCGCACGAGCGCAAAGCACTGCTTGAGCGACGGTCCGCCCTCGGCTTGATATTTGTTTTCCGGAACGATGCCAAGCGCCTGGCAATAGTCCTCCTGATGCTCGCGCTTCAAGGTTTGAGGGACACCTGGAGCGACCGCTGACGTGGTCCGGTCATACCGCTCGACAAGCAAGTAGTCGATGCCTTCAACCTGGCCGGTCTCCGCGTGGGCCGCGTTCATGCCGATCGCGCGGGCCAGCTTCATACAAAGGGCTTCGTTGAAGACCACCCCTTCAAACCGTTCGATGGCTGGTTTGAGGATGTGGGTGCTGGGTGCTCCGGCAAGCGGGATGGAGATTTTTTTTCTCGAAACATGCACCGCGATCTTATCCTGTGCCCCGGCCAGGGAAAGCCGGACGCCTTCATCTCCCGCCATGAGCGGCCGGCTGGGCAATGCCTTGAGAATCTCGGCCAGTTGCTTGTCCGTGAGAGCGCGATAGCTGTCTTCGTGTTTGGGCAGTTCCATGCCCGCCGGCATGAACGTCACCGCACCGGCACATTCACCACCGATCTTCTCCAGCATCGCGTAATCGTTTCTTGCGCTGATGCCAAGATTCTTCGCGACAATCTCGCGTTTGCCTTCCTCGGGCAGAACGCCGGCGAAAAATCCCCGGCATTCGTTTTTAGTGAAATGTTTCTTGGTGAGCGGCAAAGAGTGTGACAGAGCGATTGCCGCCGGGTCATTCAGCCAGGTTTCGGCGTAATCAAACGTGATCTGCCCGTGCGCATCCTGGACGAGGTTGCCAACCAAATGCCGGTGCAGATAAACATCGAGTTTGCGTTTCATGGCCTAGCCCTTTCCCGATCCGCCCACGCCAGTGGGCAAGGTCACTTGCACCGTGATCCCCAGCGTATGCAGGACGGTCAGAACCTTGCCGATCTGGCAAGTGGCCTTGCCCTGCTCCAACTCGATAATAAACCGCAGCCCGGTGCCGGAGGTCAAAGCCAGATCCTTCTGCGTCACGCCCAGGGTCTTGCGCGCCTTTTTGACGAGCTGGCCAATCTGCTCTGGAGTATATTTCATCGGGCGGCTCCTTAATGTTACCGTACGGTAATATTATCAGCCAGAAACAAGCAAATCAACCAAAAGATTCCCGATCGGGAACTATCGCCCTTCAAGTCGGGGAAACCGGGAAATAATTACCGCTCGGGAATGGCAAAATGCTCCTCCGGTCCCAAGGTGGGTCGCCTCGTCCCCTGTTCCCCGAAATCAAACTCCAGGTGCTCGTGCCGTTACGATCCGTCCGACTCGATCTCTTCCGATGCCCCCGGAAACTCGGGATCGATATCCCAATGGCAGAGGATTCCCCACGACTCGGCACCTTGGGGATTATCAATCGCTGGGTCGGCGTATATGTCGTCGTAATCGAGCGCGTTGCCTTTTGGATCTTCGGCCCATTCCAGAAAATCCCAGTGGCCCGCGTCGTTGAAAACCGACAGCTTCCAGCCATTGTCGGTAACGAAACTCACGCTTACCGACGTGCCATTGCTTACTTTTCGAATATGCACCCGGCCGGCGTCGATGTATTGAATCAGTTGCCTGAGTTGTTCTTTCACCGGCTCCATTCCCGGGCGGCACTTTCGTCGTTGGGGCTCGCCAAAGCGGGGCGTATTGTGGGTGATCCGAAGCCAATTCCATTCACCGATTACCTTCGCAAGCGGCGCGCTCCATTGACGGTCCTTGGCTAAAAGATAGCCTTCCAGCGGCAGGGAAGACTCGGACCGATCCCGCCAGAATTCTCGCGCCTTTTTGGCGATCCCTTGAGTGATCGCCAAAAACTTTTGATAACCTGCCGCATCAAGTGCAAAACCGTACTCGTTGGCGATGAAGTCGTCCCAGGTGGGAAACAGTGCCGGTCGCAAGGGAGCAAGGAGGTGGCTGGCAATCGTTGCGCCGACGCCAGCGCGATCATCCAGCGTTTTGAAAATGCCGGCCATTTCATTCAGCCGAGTCGAATCGATTTCCTCCAGATGCAAGGTGCTGGGTATTTCAGCTATGGCGGGGCGCACTCGGGCAAACGCATCCGCAACTGACGCCATTTTGTCGTCAACGAGCGATCGGATCGGATTCCAAGGTCGCCAAAACCACTCCCTGAATCGTTCGGTGAACAGCTCGGCTGGGACCAGGCCGTCCATAAATTCCTGCATCAAATCGCGCCGCTCGGGCATCAGCCACAATTCGTCAAATGCGGCCATGTAGCCGCGGCTCCAAGAAGCCTGGGATGCTTCCCGAAGATCGTCGATCAGATCGGGCGTCAAGTCTTCGATGTGAAAGACGGGCGGCACGCGCAATGGTGATGGGGCATCAACCATGCCGGCATTTTAGCCTGATTTGGCCGCTTCGTCGCCTTCGCTATCGGTCGGGGTATGCAGCGACCCCATGCCGCGAAGCGGCTAAAAATGGGAGCGTCCCGACCGATGGCGGAGGCGGCTGAGATTTCTTCACCACGCCACTTCAAAGCCTGAGTCAAAGGGAGGGGTTGCATTTGTGGCATAGCATCCCGGACAGGTCACACGGCGCTTCGCGCCGACGGCAAGGCCGAGCCGTCTATCCAGGATGCGGTTCCAACACGGAATTAAAACGGAGTCGGATGACGATGATGCTCAGGTCTACGTCTAACGCAATTAGACCATGTGGATTGTCGTTCGTGCTCCGGTCACATAGGGCTTTGGGGCACACAATAAATTATCGCGGGAGGCAGGGCATGGCGCCCGGTACGCTTCATACCGTCGGTGCGCGGGCTATTGCGTATCCACAAGATACCCGGCCCGTCCTGAACAGGCATAGCCACTCTTGTCTTTGTGCGGTTTCAGCGATGTGCCAGGAGTGGTCCGTCTAAACTTCTTCCCACAGTACGAACACTCAATAATGTAAAGCCGATAGCTGCCGCCGTGGCGGGTGGCACGCCGCGAACGACCGGCTGTTGTGGTGGTCGTCGCTGGAGCCGCGATCGGCCCGCTCCCGGAAAACTCCACCAGGAAGACTGGCTTGAATGGCCGCGTTGTGACTTCAACGCTCTCAATTCGGTCCACACGATAAGAGCGTGGCTCGCGCGAATCAACTTTGACTGCGTGAAGGATGAGATGGCCGTCGCGCGTCCGCCGAAGTGAATACGGTTCGATAACGCGCTTTGTGTTTTGATATCCCAGGGTGACGCAGAGATAGTTCGCTGCGGCGAAGCGAATGGTTTCAAGCGGCACTCCTGCGCCCCATGTCCAGACGGTCGGGGGCGGGCTCCATTGTTCTGCCGACTCTTCATCGGCTCCCAAGGGGAGGGCTGCTAGGCCAGTTATCGGACTCGTTCCGTCAAGCCAGTTGAAGAGGGCCGGCAATTCTTCCCAAAAGTGCTCAAACGGCGGAAGTGCCTGAAGCTGATGTGCCAGCATATTGGACCACTCCGCCTTGGTTTGTTCGCGGAGGTCGTCCAGCATAATTGTTACGGCGGTGGGCAGTGGAACGCCTTTCGATTCGCACTTTTCTTGTAACACAGTGCGAATGAGCTGCGGCTGAGAACGTAGATCCGAACGCCGGTAGAGGTTCACAATATCGTAGAGGTCACGTGGCCTGGAGCGTTCGCCCATTGCGCGCAGCTTCTCGGCAAAAACTTCCTCGAATGAATAGCAGCGAATAGTTCGCGGTTCAGGAAGCACATCGGGAAACGCATGGGTGATGGAACGCAATACCGTGGGCCGGACGATCCGTTCAGACGCGCTCAGGTCAAGCCGAATGCTCGCGACTTGAGGGGCGTTTCTCGGTCCCTGATAGTAAAGGCGCCCCTCGGTGTAATGACCGGATGAATGGGTTTTGAATAATGGCGGGCGCCCGCTGAAATTGATGCCCGACGCGTCGGCAATTTGTTGAAGGAGTTCTCGGAAGATCGGTTCAAGATCATCCTGGCGGATGGGGCCCCCGGGTAGAACGGTGAAATCGAGGTCTTCCGAAAACCGATACGTTTCGAGATAGCACTTCTTGAGGCTAGTTCCGCCCTTGAAAGCCCAACTGACAGAAAGTGTGGGATGCTGCCCGATGCCCCACAGCACCCAACCAAGGACGTAATCCTTTTCAACCACGTCTTCCCGAAGTCCCCATTCCCGAACCCGTTGTTCGATGGCTTGCCGGTTTATCATGAGTCGCCGCCTTTGGGCTGCACCGAGACATTAACCCGAAGGCCCCAGCGTTTGACGATACGCCCTAGAGACAAAATCGTCGGGTCAAGTTTAGCAAGACCGGCGCTGACCCGCTTACGACATTCGGCCAGAAGCGTGGGGGCGTCGATTTCGAGCGTCTCAAGCAGATAGCCCAGGCGTTTCAAAGTGGTGCGATTTCCAAGACGGTCTGCGTACTCGATGATCTTGGCGTCGTTGCGGTGCTCACTCTGAAAATAGTTTTCCAGCATTTCAGCGATGTGACGGATGCCACCCCCAATTGCAGGATCGTCGAGCAAGTCGATCAGCGTGCGGGTTGGATCGGATACCCTTACACGGGTCTGATTTCGCCAAGCGGTAGCAAGCCCAAAATGTTCGCGCTCATTCCGATGACGCAAACGAAAAGGTGTGTCTTGAATTTTCAGCGATGCGGTTCGGACAGGCGCTGCGGTCGTTACGACGACATCGCGGAAAATTTGCTCGGTTAGTTGCCAGTGTTCGGCTGCGCTCCAGCCTGCGATGTAACACGGAGCAAAACTCGTGGCTGCGACAATCCAAGGGTCTTCACGCCAAAGTTTTGGCGCAGTCGCTCCAAGAGGAATGGTCGTATAAAGGCCACTGCGGATTCGGGAGAGCCAGCCGCGCGAGGCCAGATAAGCGAGCAGTTTCCTGGCTCTCTCTACATCAAAGGTGAGTAGCTTCGCCGCTTGGTCTGGAGTAAATGGACCAGAGGCAGAGCGGGCCAATTGATCCAGGAGAGCCCGGTTTGGGGCGTCAATTCCCTTAGCTTCGCCGGTGTATTCAGAACGCATAATATCTCCTCAAATCGGATATATCGCAGTTATAATATACCTTTTTGCAGAAAAATACAACCACCAAACGGCAAGCGGGCGGAAGTCGAACAATCGCACCACGGCGCAAGCGGATTCTGTGGTCTCTCCGACCGAATTTGACGGTTGCCCGCCCAAATATGTCGTTGTGGATCGAGCGTTTTCAGGTGGTTAGGGGCTTGTCATTTCTTACAACTAAAAAGGCCCTCACCCGCCGCCGAGCGCGCCCAGGACGCTGGCGAAGGCGGCGGGTGTGTTCTCCCTGACATTGAAGATGGCGTAAAGGATGCGTCACGTGCTCTTGCTGCAGGCGATCATTTTAGCCTGATCACTTCGTCGCCTTCGTCGTCGGTCGGGGTATGCAGCGACCCATGCCGCGAAGCGGCTACAATCGGGACCGACCCGACCGATGACGGAGGCGGATTCGATGTCCTTCTCACGTTACTTCAGAGCCTGAATCAGAGGGAGGGGTGCTCCGGCAGAAAATCCGACGGCCTTTCAAGAACTTAAGAGAGCGAGGCCGCCAAATCCGGGTGATTTCCCGTGTGTTGTGCTCTGGTTTGCCGCGTTCAGTCTTGTTGCGCGCTGCTCAAGAAAGTGCTATATTTGCTGGATGTCCATGCCCCCAAGATATTTCCTGCACGAACTTGGCCCCCAAGCCCAAGAGATGTCGAGGAACTGCAACAATGCGCGTTTGGCGATGACCCTGCAATATGTCGCGCTCGGCTCCATGATTGTGATGACGGGAATCGCAGCCGCCCAGATGCTGCGGGATACGTTCGGGCCATCAGGGCAGGACCACGGCCGGTCGAGGTGACCATGCCCCCCCACCGCAGCGCTGGAACCAAACAATCAATGCGGCAATCACGGTGTGCATGTCGCAAACCATTTGCCGTTAAGCAGCCCCATTATCTCTCAAGCAAAGTGCTAATTCGGGAACGCCAAGCGTTGGCGTCTTCCTGCCGATGGTGAAAAAGCGGCATTCGGGACAGTACCCGTCTCTTTTTGAATTCGATCCTGACCCTGCCCTAGTCCCAGACAATCGTGTATCCCATGCAACTGAAGGAGATCCGCATGCAGTACAAAACCATAGCCCTGGAACTTCTGAGGGAAAGGATGGAGTTCTACCAACAACTGCGTCTGGCGCACAGGCTCCTGGCGGTGCTGGAAACCTTGGCAACGGAACTGAAGGCCAGCCACGACAGTTGGAAGCAGATGCTCGCGGAGGCGAAGCCGGGCAGCGCATCGAGCCAGATCGCGAGCGAGGCTCTGGAAATGGCCCTGAAAGAGCTAGTGGATCGTCTACCGCCGGCGGTTCCTGGGGACGAGCAGGCACCGCTCTCACTGGAAAAGGCAATGGCGTTCGTCCAAAGTCATACCTCCAACGGCTAAGGGCATCAAAGCGCGAGACCAGCCTCTTCGATGTTCAGCCCGGATACATCGCAACCGACACGCGCGCCCCGCCCGAGTCACCGCCATCAGTTAGAGAACCCGCCGCACTCACCCTCGAAACAACACATCCCAAAGTCATTTTCGCCAGCGGCGAGAACGCCAAAGCACGCGACATCATCGCGGCCATCCGCACTCTCAAGACAATCGAGAAAGAGCAGCGGCCCGCGACTGCCCAAGAAAAAGCAACCCTTGCCCGCTTCTGCGGATTCGGTCCCGTTGCCCTCTCGATCTTCCCCGATCCAGTTACCGGCAAATTCAAAAACGCCGGATGGCAGGCCCTGGGCGAGGAACTCGCCACGCTGCTGACGCCGGCGGAGTACGACAGCGCCAAGCGCACGACATTCAATGCGTTCTACACATCTCCCACCGTCATCACGGCAATCCATGCGGGCATCGCCCGTCTGGGTCTGCCCACAGATGCCACGATTCTGGAACCGGGATGCGGCACTGGCAACTTCATGAGTTACGGCCGGCCCGGAACACGTTTCATCGGGATCGAAATGGACTCGATCTCCGGCCGGATCGCCAAAGCGATTCATCCCGACCATGACATTCGCATCGAGAATTTCCGGGACACGCGGTTGCCGGAGGACCGGATCGATGCCGTCGTCGGCAACGTACCGTTTGCCGATCTGAAGCTCGATTACCAAGGACAAAAGCTCGCCCTGCACGATTATTTCTTCGCAAAGTCCATCGACGCCCTGAAGCCCGGCGGCGTGATGGCGCTGGTCACAACGCACTTCACGCTCGACAAGCAGAACGCCGCCATCCGCGAGTGCCTGGCATCCAAGGCTGATTTCGTGGGAGCGATTCGGCTTCCCTCCGATGCCTTCAAACGGGAAGGCACATCGGTGGTCACGGACATCCTGTTCCTGAGTAAGCGATCCCCCGGCGAATCGGCCAATCACGTCGACACCGATTGGCTGGGTGTTGCCCCATTGTCCATCGACGGCATGGACATCTCCGTCAATCGCTACTTCCTGAACAATCCCGAAATGGTCCTGGGCAACTGGAGCCGCAAGGACACGCTCTACGGGGAAGGTTACAGCATCACCAGTAACGGCGATCTCGCGGGTCAGCTCAAGGCTTCGATCCAACGCCTCCCTCAATTCACGCCGCGGCAGGCTTCGCCGAAGGAAAACCTGGCCATCCCGGATGAACCAAAAGAGGTTTTTGTTCCGCCGCCGCCCGAACGACATATCGCAGAGGGCAGCTTCTTCATCGGCAGCGACCGGGCGATTTATCAATCGCACAATGGGCTGGGTGTGCCGGTGGTCCATGGCGGTTCACCCTTAACGGTGTACAGCTCGCTGATGGGAAAACGTCTGGCCGCACTGATTAGCTTACGTGACCGCGCCCGACGCGTCCTGCAATCGCAGAACGAAGGCTGGCCTGAGTCGCATCGCAGCGAAGCACGCCGGGAGCTGAGCCGCGCCCATGACCTGTTTGACCTGGCCTACGGACCGATCAACAAAACGACCTTCGGAGAAACATCCGATGGCGGCGTCATCCGCCGCATGCCTAACCTCGTAAAATTCCGGGAAGACCCCGATGCCATGCTTGTCATGGCCTTGGAGGATTACGACGAAGTCACCGGGAAGGCGGCCAAAGCCGCCATCATGCTCCGGGACGTGGTGGGCAGAACTCCTCCGGTCACGCACGTTCGCAGTGCCGAGGAGGGATTGCTGGTCTCGCTCAACCAGCGCGGCACGGTGGACATGCCGTTCATTGCCACACTCTATGGCAAGACCGAACAGGAGGTGATTGCTGAACTGGGCGATCTGATCTTTCACGACCCGGAATCAAAAAACTGGCAAACCGCCGATGTGTATCTTTCCGGCAACGTCCGGGCCAAACTCGCCGCTGCCGAAGTCACCGGGCCAAGCTATTCCCGCAATACCGAAGCTCTGCGTGCGGTTCAACCCGAAGATGTTCTCCCCGGCGACATCGACGCCAACCTGGGCGCGCCGTGGATACCGGCAGATGA
>Ga0302300_1000980_pt1 | contig 17403 bp, 11 predicted proteins | sample III_Palsa_E1_1_FD_198756 | JGI IMG/M metagenome (GOLD analysis project Ga0302300, IMG submission 198756) | Peat permafrost microbial communities from Stordalen Mire near Abisko, Sweden - III_Palsa_E1_1 | ecosystem: Environmental > Terrestrial > Soil > Palsa > Peat permafrost | place: Sweden... | reverse complement strand
ATCGGTATACAACCACTACAAACGCTTAAATCAGCGGATTGATAAGGATGAGGTTGAGATAGAAAAATCAAACATTATAATGGTTGGCGAAACAGGCACCGGTAAAACGCTGCTTGCTAAAACGCTTGCCAAAATATTAAATGTACCATTTTGTATTTGCGATGCCACCGTATTAACTGAAGCCGGTTATGTAGGCGAAGACGTGGAAAGCATACTTACACGTTTACTGCAATCAGCCGATTATGATGTAGCTACTGCCGAAAGAGGCATTGTTTATATTGATGAGGTTGATAAGATAGCCAGGAAGAGTGATAACGCCTCTATAACACGCGATGTATCGGGTGAAGGGGTACAGCAGGCTTTATTGAAAATATTAGAAGGTACCATGGTTAACGTGCCACCTCAGGGCGGTCGTAAACACCCTGATCAAAAAATGATCACGGTTAATACCAGCAACATATTATTTATATGCGGCGGTGCTTTTGATGGTATTGAGAGGAAAATAGCCAATCGTTTACGCACCCAAACCGTAGGTTACAAAATGAAACGTGATGATGGCGAGGTTGATATGAAAAACCTTTACAAATACATTACGCCACAGGATTTAAAATCATTCGGTTTAATTCCGGAACTGATCGGACGTTTACCAGTATTAACTTACCTTAATCCGTTGGATAGGGAAGCGTTGCATAACATATTAACCGAGCCTAAGAACTCGTTACTTAAACAGTATAAGAAGCTGTTTGAATATGAAGGTGTAAAGCTGGAGTTTGATACCGAGGTGCTTGACTTTATTGTTGATAAAGCAATGGAATTTAAATTAGGCGCCCGTGGCTTACGTTCGATATGTGAAGCTATAATGATAGATGCAATGTTTGAGTTCCCATCTAAAAAAGATGTGAAACAGCTTACAGTAACACTTAACTATGCACTTGAGAAATTTGAGAAATCAGATCTTAAGAAATTAAAGGTTGCTTAATTAAGCATTGAATATTAAAACAACAAAACCCGGTAGTATACCGGGTTTTGTTGTTTTTAAGCTCATGATCTTATATTAAGTTTTCTCGCTTGGCAAAGTCCTGTATAGTATCAGGTGCCGTCATCAGAAAAGTTTGTAGTCCTAATTTTTTTGCAGTTTCCAAATGCTGCGGACTATCATCAATAAACAAAGTTTCTGCCGGATCAAGGTTGTTCTCATTTAATACCTGCTTGAATATCTCAGGCTCAGGCTTGCGTTTTCTGGTTAAATGTGAGTAATATACTTTTTCAAAAAGCTCATCATTACTATCTAAGTTGTACACCCTTTTCAGGTAATCATGAACGTAGTCATAATGAATAGCGTTTATATTGCTTAATAAAAAGGTACGGTACTTGCCTTTTAGTTTCAACAATAATTCGTGGTTGCCTTCAGGAATGCCCACGAAGATAGCATTCCATGCATTGTCGATTTGTTCATCGGTAAGTTCAGGCTTTTTTGTTAGCTCTCTTATCCGGTCTCTGAAATCGGCATTGCTTATTTCGCCGCGTTCCAGCAGATTAAAAACCGGGTCTTGGTGCCTGTGCCCATAAAAGTCAGATGCATTGTTAATACCCAGCTTTTGCCAGGCCTCCTGGACATTATTAAAGTTGATATTAAATATTACGTTACCGTAATCAAATATGATATTTTTAATGTTTTGCATTATAGAACTGTGTTATTAAGTAATAGCAATTCTACAAAAATTACCTTGCAGATAATAGTTAAAACAAGATAAATTCAATTATCTTATACAGAGGCGATTAATTCAGATAGCTATATTCCCAGTAATTATAAGTGTTACTATTACAAGGATAAACGACCATTACTGCTAAAAAATATAAAATTTCATTTCTGTATAAATTAAAAATTTCTACATTTGCAGCCTAAACGCGGTTAAGCTTGTTTAATTACAAATTTCGCAGTTTGGTAATTTGCATAATCAAATTAATTTTGCGCCTATAGCTCAGTTGGTTAGAGTAGAAGACTCATAATCTTTTGGTCCCTGGTTCGAGCCCAGGTGGGCGCACAGTCAAAAAAAGCCGTATCTTTACACAAGAACGGCTTTTTTTTATGCATAAGGGCACTTTTTGAGGTGACCGCCTATCTCGAAACACACTCGTTGTTTCGATCAGTTTTACAAGTTTTTTTGTTGAATTAAGCGAAACGGTGGTACAAATATGGTACAAAAGTTTCGCTGCTAAAAAAATTGTGGCATGGCGACAGTATGCGTAAAAATTTTACCTCATCATCTCAAGGCAGATGGTACTTACAATGTTAAAATCCGGATCACCCAAAAAAAGGTGAAAAGGTACATCGACACCGAACACTTTGTCACTCAAAAACAGTTGACAAAAAAACTCACTCTGAAAGACCCTTTCATCGAGCAGCAGCTTAATATCCTTGTCATAAAATACCGGCAAGAGATTAGTAAGCTTGACGAAAAACTCGACTTTATGGATGCAGATCAACTCCGTGATCACCTGATCGGTAAAGATGAGGCCATTGATTTTATTAAATTCTGTGATGAGCACATCAAAAGACTTAAAAAAGAAGGCCGTGACGGCAGCGCTTCCAATCAAGTCACCGTGCGCAACAGCCTGGTCGATTATTTTCAAAATGAAAAAGTTTCAGTGATGGTTATTACCTCATCAATGCTGACGAACTACGAACGGTTTTTACGCGGCGAGCGGGAACAAATTCGTACTAACCAGCTTAATAAAGAGGTAACCCTTACTAAAAAAGGTATAGGCGATGCCGGTCTTTATAACCACATGAGGGATTTAAGAACATTATTCAATGCGGCAAGGGCCAAATATAATGATGAAGAATTAGGGATAGTGAGAATTCCCCACTATCCATTCAAAAAATACAAAATCGGATCACCACCGCTAACAAAGAAGCGCAATCTGGAAAGCGGGGTAATTTTAAAGTTAATCAACACCATAACCGAACCGGACTCCAGGGCCGAATTAGCCAAGGAATTATTTTATCTTTCTTTTTTGCTTTGCGGCATCAATGCAGCTGACTTGTATCATTGCGGGACTGACAACGTCCATCGTGGCAGGCTCGAATATAACCGCGCAAAAACCAAAGGACGCCGGAAAGACAAAGCTTTTATCAGCATTAACATACCTGAAAAAGCCCAAGCGCTGTTAAATAAATACCTGGGCAAATTAAAAGAACGCTATTGTACCGCTAACGGGCTGGATACCGCGCTGAGCAAGGGGATGAAAGCGCTTTGCAAAGAAGCCGGGCTTTCCGGAATCACCTTTTACTGGGCGCGCCACTCATTTGCTAGCATAGCGCGGAACGATTGCCGCTTTAGCAAAGATGATATAGCCTTAGCGCTAAACCATGTAGATAATGGTCATTCGGTTACGGATATTTATATCGCAAAAGACTGGAATATTGTAGACGAAGTGCAGGATGCTGTGATTGCTAAGCTGTATGGCATTAAAAAAGCAAGGAATGTCATCAGAAAGAAAAAGACCGTTAACATGTTTACCGAGGATTTTCAGGGGGAATGTATCGTAAGAAAACTCATTCCATGCTGATTTTTATGAGTCTTCTGTACTTCTTTTCTTTATAGCTGTATGTCAAGTAGTTATGGCAAAAACTTTGTTCGTCGCTAAACTATCGCTAAACAAAGTAACTGATCCGATGATCAGCTACTCAAATATAACAAAAATACCAGATATATCGTAGTATTTCTACACTTTAAATAGCATAGCTATATCAAATGGAGATTTAGACATTCCCTTTACGTGTAATATGTTCTAATAGAATTCCTTTGCATCATCAAATATAAATATATAACACATAAAGAAACGCTTACCAATGCGAATAGGGCTTTTTCATTATATTCGTTTTCACTTAAGCCGAAGAGTTGTATGAGTACCGTTTCAACTAAACCTAAAAAGTACACATATTTTATAGGAATCGATGTATCAAGAAATAAACTTGATTTTGCTGTATTGGCGGATGATTCATTTGTGCTTCACCAAATAACCAACAATGCGCCAGACGATATATTGTCGTTTATAAATTCTCTTAAAAAACTTCCCAAATTTACCATTAGCAAAGCTTTATTTTGTATGGAAAATACCGGCATATATTGCAATTTCCTGCTTAATTGTTTCAAAAAACTAAAGGCTAATGCTGTATTGGAAAACCCATACCATTTAAAGCACTCATTGGGGCTTATAAGAGGCAAGAGTGACAAATTAGATGCAATACGAATAGCAAATTATATTTACCAATCACGTAACAATGTTAGGCTATGGCTAAGCAAAAGACCTATTATAGATCAACTTATGCAATTTACCGCCTTGCGAAGCAGATTGATTACCATACAAGGCATTTTGAAAATACCACTTAAAGAGCAACTGGCATTTATTACCACTAAACAATATTTATATAATAACATGCTTTGTATTAATAGTCTTAATTCTGTTATAGAAGATATAACAAATATTGACCTTTCGATAGATGGCATTGTTAAAGCTGATGAACGAATAAGCAGGTTAATGACGATTATTACATCGGTTCCTGGTGTTGGACGGATAACGGCCTTACAGGTCATTATATCAACCAATGAATTTCTAGATATAACAGATCCCAAGAAATTTGCATGCTTTGCAGGTATAGCGCCATTTAAAAATGAGTCGGGCACCGTAATAGCAAGCGCAAGGATTTCTCACATGGGTAACAAAAAAATAAAAACATTACTCAGCACATGTGCCTTATCTTCAATTCGATATAAAAATGATTTGCAGGAGTACTATTTAAGAAAAACAGAAGTTGAAAAAAAACCCAAGAGAGTGGTATTAAATGCAGTAAGAAATAAAATTGTATTAAGAATATTCGCTTGTCTTCATGCCGATAGGTGTTTTGAATTATAAACAAGTGAAGTATCTTAGTACATTTGATCGAATGATAAGAAAAGGCTTATTGGTGTAATTAGGCTGTGAGACCTGAACATAGATCTAAGATAATCCTATTGTTTAACAGCAAGAAATAACTAGTGGTCTGTGCAGGTTAGAGACCTATAAGAGCTTGAGAGTTTTCTTGCTGTTTTTTACGCATCCATTTTTTTTACTTACCCATAAGCATTGTTATAACATATTAGCAATATTTCGAACATGTGTTATACAAGAAAGCCCTGTAAACAACTTGCGCCTGATGAAAGCCAACTTATGAAATGATTCGTTAAGGAAATTTACATACTGAAGTTTATTTGCAAACAAAAAGATTTGGTGAGCAAGAAAATATTATTCTTCCAAAGTCATTATCAAATATTTGCGTGAAAAGTCAATGGATTAAATACACTTGTTTAATAATTTACCACTTGCTAAATTCAATAGAATTTATATTTGATTTAAATAAAAGTGAAAGTAACTTCTTGTCCAAAGAAGCACATTATTACCTAATTTTACATCAAATTATTTTATTAATTATTATCCTGTGGCCAGAACTTTATTTCCAATCATACCTGAAGATACCTTGGAGGCGATTTCTTTCTTTATCGCCGATACCAACGCCGGCTTGACGGGCACGGAAATTCAGCGCCTGTTAAGATCAAGCGCTATAACCGATGTAAACCCCGAAATGAGTAAAGCGAAACGATTGCTCAACGCTTTTGCAGGTTCTCAGAACCATCATCAATGTGCCAATCAAGTGCTGTTTTTTATCGCATCCGCAATGAAACCTGCACGCTACTTTGGAAAAGATGAACTGTTTCACTTTCGACTGAACGAGATGAATAAAAGACTGGCGCTGGTAGGACTTCAGTTATCAGAAAAGGCCCAATATCGTAAGGTCGACAAAGCGGAAACTTTATCTGAAGCGCAATTGCGTGTCAGTCATTTCAAGTATAAACTGGAAATGAGGAATGTACATCCGGAGATTTATCGTTATTGTAATGAGGAATTAATTGCCGAAAACTACTTTCATTCGGTTTTTGAAGCGGTAAAAAGTGTTGCAGACCGTCTGCGCACAATGACGGGACTGTGCGCTGACGGAAATTCTTTGGCGGAAACGGCATTTTCGACACAGAACCCGTTGATCCGAATTAACCAACTAAGAGATGATTCTGAAAGAAGTGAGCATTTGGGCTTGCTCAACCTGATTAAGGGAACATTCGGTTTGATCAGAAACCCCACAGCACACCGGCCGAAAATCACTTTTCCTATAACAGAAACCGAAGCGCTGGATATCATGGTGCTTATTTCGGTCATCCATAAAAAGCTCGAAACTGCTATTTGAACTATTATTTTCATCTGCTGTAATTTTTACGGAACCGGGTGCTCGCTGCCAATGACTACTTAGTTCCTTTAACTTTTGGTTTCGGGAGAAATCAGCACTACTACGTTCAGCCCAGCTTGGTTCCAGTCGCCTTGCTGATAACTCCAAATGGTTAAATATGGCCAGCACCGGCGTGACCGCTTTGCCGATTTTATCAGGGACCAGTGGCCTTGATCCGGTAAGGTAATATCAAGGCCACGGCAATATTTTCGTAAATCAGCTGCTTTACCATTCAATTCATCAGCTAGGTGAGAAACGCGTTTAGACCAAACAAGATCGTATAATTATTCATGGCCCTGCTTTGTCATTTCCATTTCAGCGGATTCTTTGTTACATAATCCAATGCTTGTTGTTCAATTTCTGCTTTGCTGCTATGGCGCTGGCTGGCCAGCCATTCAATGATATCTGTCCGTTTTAGGTAGACCTTTTTGCCGCCAGGTTTATATGTAGGCAAGTCGTTTCGGGCGGTCATTTTATATAGGGAAGATTTGGAGATTCCCATGAGTTGAGCCGCTTCGTCTGTGGTAAGCATTTCGTTAATCGGGTCTTTTCCACCGGCCAGGAGTAATTCAATCCTCGTCATTTTTTCCAGCAGCAAAGCGATGGCTTCCGGGAGTTGTTCAAAGGTGATCTTTTCCATTTGCTTTCTTTTGTTAACGGATGTTTTCCGGTTGAAATAATTGGACTTTAGTTTGTTATTATTACTGGCAAATTGCGTATATTAGAGGTAATAAAAACTCGCCGATGGCTGCTGCACTCCATATTTCCGATGAAAAAATTCAGCTCGCAAGGTTGAAGGAGGGCGATCAGCATGCCTTTAATTACTTCTACGAACAGCACAGCCTTATCATCTATCGCCGTTTAAAAAAAATGGTGAAGATCGATACGCTGGCGGATGAGTTTCTACAGGACGTATTTGTGAAACTATGGGAAAAACGTCATCTTATTGATCCTGAACAATCCCTCAAAGCTTACCTGCACCTAATTGCACAAAATTTAGTTTTCGATTTTTACCGAAAGCTGGCGCGTGAAGCGAGGCTACAGGAGGAAGTCAAACACACAATTTCAGGATTCCACAATCCTGTACAGGAAGGCTTTTATTTTAAAGAAACAAATGATGTCCTGCAAAAAGCAATCAATAACTTACCCGCACAGCAAAAGCTTGTTTTTACGCTTTGTAAAATACAAGGGAAAAGTTATGAAGAAGTTGGCAGAGACCTCGGTATATCAACCTCTACTATTAATGGTCATATTGTTAAAGCTACCAAAAGCGTCAAAACTTTTATGACCGATTACCATAAAGTCGCCTTTGGCCTTTTAATCGGCATCGTCATTAACGACCTCGCTAATAAATTATAATTTTTTAGATCACAATAGATGATGTGCTTTTTACAAGCGTAATAGCTTTAAAATGACATTATTTTGGAAAATAGCGAGTTATACCAGCAATTTCTAAACGGCGAATGTAATAGGGAAGAATTGGACCAATTGTTTCGATATTTCGGCACAGCAAGTGAAGCTGAATTAAAGGAAATGATCCTTGTCGAGATGGAAAAGAGCGAACAGGAGCCAATTGCAGAATCAGAGCAAAGACACCTCAAGCATCTCCAGGGTCAATTAACTAAGCAAATTTTCAAAGAACGTAAATCCATTATCAGTCTGTGGCCTCGAATTGCTGCAGCGGCATCTATAGTTATTGCGGTTTCAGCAGGCGGCTATTTTATATTTCACAAAAATCAAACTGCCCAACAAATTGCACAAAACCAAAATGATGTCGCCCCTGGTAGCAATAAAGCCATTTTAAAAATGGCTAATGGCAAACAGGTAGTTATTACTGGTGCAAAAAATGGTTTGTTAGCCCAACAAGGTGGTACCACGATCACCAAAACCGCAGACGGCAAATTGACCTATTCAAATTCAGGTAACAATAACAGCATCATGCTCTACGATACTCTGATTGTGCCGCGGGGCGGACAGCACCAGATTAAGTTTTCGGATGGTAGCATCGCTTTCGTTAACGCTGATTCAAAATTGCGAATCCCTGAAAACTTTGAGAAAAGCGACCGTACTGTGGAATTGATCAGTGGTGAAGCTGATTTTCAAGTAGTACATAATTCCAAATCGCCATTCCGTGTAAAAGTTAAGGGTCAGATAACTGAAGATATTGGTACTGAATTTAACATTAATGCTTATCCGGAAGAAACCACTATCAAGACGACACTTCTTACGGGAGTCGTTAAAGTGTACAGCAAGAGCAAATCATCTATTTTAAAACCAGGTCAACAATCTGCTGTAAATCCATCATCCAGTACGATTAGGGTATATAATGTTGATACCGACGAAGCATTTGCCTGGAAGAATGGAAAATTTATGTTTAACAGTACACCTTTGGAAGACATTATGCGCCAGCTATCCCGCTGGTATGATGTTGATGTGGTCTACCAGGATGAGCGCATCAAGCAAAAGCAATTTTCAGCTATTTCGACACGATTTGCAAATGCTTCTCAGGTATTACATGACTTAGAACTCACCGGAGAGGTGAAATTTAAAATTGAAGGTAAAAGAATAACTGTATTAAAAAATAACTATTAACGATCACCCTAAATTAATTAAACATGACATCAGCAAACTCGCCTTAATGAGATTTAAGTAAACCGATGGCCACAGCATAAAAAAATCAGGAACACTTGCGATGCCCCTGATCGATATCTGAACAAGCCAAAATTTATTGTGCGAACAACGATTGATTTACTTAAACAGACACCCAAATGTATAAAAATTATACTAAAAACGGATGTATGCACCACAGCTACATCAAAAAATTCTTGCTGGTCATGAAAATCACAACATTTATTTTATTCGTGGCTTTGATACAGGTAAGTGCAGCAGGAAGAGCTCAAAGACTTACTATGGTCAAAAGCAACATCACCTTAAAGGAGGTTTTTAAAGAAATTAATAAGCAAACAGGTTATAATATTTATTGGTCTGATAGCCAATTAAATAGCGATCAAAAAGTAGATGCTGATTTCAAGGATACACCATTGTTGGAAGTATTAGATAGATGTTTGAATAACACAAATTTAACCTATACGGTTGAGAACAAGACAGTGGTGATTAAGGCAAAAGAACGAACCATTACAGAAAAAATTCACGAATTGTTCAATTCTTCAGGAAATTTAACCGGGACAGTAATTGATAGTTTGGGTCAACCCTTGGTAGGCGCATCTGTGAGCCTTCAAAACACTAATTACAAAACTTTAACTAATAGTAAGGGTGAATTTCAATTTTCTTCCGTTCCGAACGGTAATTATATTTTGGCAATTAAATATATAGGCTATGCAAAATTGGAGAGGAATATTGTTGTAGATAGTAAAGATTTGAAGCTTACTTTAGTTGCTCATGTATCATCGTCTTCTCTTGATCAAGTTCAGGTAATTGCTTATGGTACAAATACGCAACGATACAATGTTGGCTCCGTAACGAAAATTTCATCTGCGGACATCGATAAGCAAGGAGTTACAAATCCGTTAAGCGCCTTAGAAGGAATGGTGCCCGGTTTGGTTATTACGCCAACGAGTGGTATTCCGGGATCTTCTATCACCGTTCAGGTACGTGGACAAAACACTTTAAATTCTGCGCAGGCGCAGATTGCACCACTCGACAATCCGTTATTTGTTATTGACGGTGTTCCGTTCGCTCCACAAAACGGGAATGTGAATCAGTTTAAATCTTTAGCCTCGCCCGGAACGATTGGTGGTTTCAATAATCCCTATGGGGGAATCAGCCCGTTCAATAGTATTGATCCGGCGGACATCGAAAGCATCACTGTGTTGCGTGATGCCGATGCAACGGCAATTTACGGATCACGGGGTGGAAATGGAGTTATTCTAATAACCACTAAAAAAGGAAAGATCGGGCAAACCGAGACGACACTGAATGTGAGAAATGGCATAACGTTCATCGGCCCGACTATGCCGATGATGAATACACAAGAGTATCTCATGGCACGACACCAGGCTTTTACAAACGATGGACTAACACCCAATACCACTCTTTACGACCCTGCTTATGCCCCTGATCTGTTAGTATTTGATACAACCCGATACACAAACTGGAAAAAGGTATTTTTAGGCAACACAGCCCATAACACAAATGCTACAGCAGCTATTTCAGGAGGGAATGAAAATACACAATTCAGAATTGGTACAGGATTTAACCGGGATACGTATATCTTTCCTGGCGATTTTGCTGACGACAGAATAAGCTTTTCGACAAGCTTGCATCATTTATCGCAGGACAAAAAATTCACTTTGGATTTTAGCAGCCAATATTCCTATGATAAAAACAATTCTTCGGGAGCGCCAAGTTTACTGGCGGCTTTTGCTCTGGAGCCTGATTACCCTTCGCTTCAGGATAGTAAGGGCAATTTGATTTGGAATTACAACGGGATTCCTCTGGATGGAAGCGGAGCCGGAAGCAACCCGTTCGCTTATTTGAAAGACCTCTATTCAATCGAAAACAGAAATCTCAACGGCAGCTTATCCTTAAATTATCAAATATTGAAAGGATTGATGTTTCGCACCAACCTTGGATATAATACTTTCGATAGTCAGGAATACTCTGCTGTTCCATCGGATGCACAAAATCCGGCACGTAACCCTATCGCTGAAGCAAAGTTCGGGACCGAGAATATAATGACCTGGATCGCGGAACCGCAATTGGAGTATAAAGGTACGACTTCCAATTCATCTTATAGTGTCTTATTGGGTGGCACATTGCAGAAACAAAATACAAATACCACCGACATTGAAGCGTCTGGATACATAAATGATGCATTAATCGGTTCGATTTCAGGCGCACCAAATACGTACGCGTTAGATAACTTTATTGAATATCGGTACGCGGCGCTGTTTGGTCGTATCAACTATAAACTGGATGACAAATATATTGTCGATATCAATGCAAGAAGAGATGGCTCAAGCCGCTTTGGTCCGGATAAGGAATTTGGAAATTTTGGTTCTATAGGCGCAGGGTGGCTATTCAACCAGGAATCATTCTTAAAGGATAACTTAAAATTTTTAAGCTATGGTAAGTTACGGGCAAGTTATGGAGTGACCGGCAGTGATGCTATACCTGATTATGAATACATTTCTAGGTATGCGCCTACTTACTATACTTACCAGGGAAATTTAGGTTATCAGCCGCAAAACCTGTATAATCCCAATCTCAGTTGGGCCACGACAAAAAAGTTCGAGATAGGATTAAGTCTAGGATTTTTGCAAGATAGGATTTTATTCGAAGGCACCTGGTTCAGAGATCGCACCGGAAACCAACTCGTCGGCTATCAGTTACCCAGTCAAACAGGTTTCAGTTCCGTTTACGAAAACATGAACGCCGTTGTTCAAAATCAGGGATTCGAACTTAGTTTAAATGCTTCCATAATTAAATCGGCCGTCTTCGTCTGGAAAACTTCATTCAATATAACGATACCTCAAAACAAATTAATTTCTTTTCCCGGATTAGCGACTTCAAGCTATGCTACTACTTATATTTTGGGTCAGTCGTTAAACGTTATTAAAGGTTTTAAATTTGCAGGTGTCGATCCTCAAACAGGACTGTTTCAATATTACAGTGCAACCGGCCAAATTACAGCAAACCCAAATTTTCCTTCAAATGGATCGTTAAACGATTTTGTCAATCTCGGCAATACAGACCCAAAGTTTTATGGAGGACTTCAAAATAGCTTCACTTATAAAGGTTTTCAACTAGACGCATTTTTAACATTTAAAAAGCAGCTTGGCTTAAATTATCTTTACTCGGTTTACACGGCATCGTTACCAGGGATGGAGGTCAATTTGCCTGTATCTCTGCAAAACGGCTGGCAAACACCAGGACAGCATACGCAAATCGAAAAATTCAGTACGCAGTATGCAGATGCCTATAATGCAGCAAGCAATTTTACATATTCCAACGGAGTTTATAGTGACGCATCATACGTCCGGCTCAAAACATTGTCGCTTTCTTACGCGATCCCAAGCCGCTACCTGCGTGAACTTAGTATCAAAGCACTTAGGATTTATCTTACAGGGCAAAATATCTTCACGATAACTGATTATAAAGGCAATGATCCGGAAACACAAAATTTTTACGGTGTCCCGGTTTTGAAATCTTTTTCACTAGGACTACAATTAACACTTTAATAACATAATGATGAAAAAAAATTTATTTTTCATATTGATAAGCCTGGCCGTTGCCAGTTTTACCTCTTGCAAGAAGTTCGTACAGGAACCGCCTCCGAAAAACCAGCTCATTTCCTCTGCTGTATTTGCAGACAGTGTCGGAGCGAGCGCTGCATTAAATGGAGTTTACATCAATTTAATGCAAAATTTCGGATTTTCATTTAGTAATGGCGGAATAACTGCCTTTACCGGATTAACCGGTGACGAACTTTACGAGTCAACTTTCAGTCCGCCAGACGAAGAACTGTATAACAATGCCATTACTATAAGCAACGCGGATGCGCAGTTGCTCTGGACAACAGCCTATCAATCAATTTATTTAGTCAATGCCTGTATTTCAGGGATAGAAAACAGCACGACGATCAGTACAAGTGCTAAAAATTCGATGACAAGCGAAGCATTGGTCATTCGCTCTTTTCTATATTTCAACCTTGTGAATATCTACGGTGACGTGCCATTGATTGTCGGAACAGACTATTCTGTCAATGAAAAGATTGGGCGCTCCACGGTCAAGATCATATATCAACAAATTATCGGTGACTTACAGGCTGCACAATCTGGACTTTCAAAAGGTCAGGTCATTAACACTAGAGCTAATTATTATGCCGCCACTGCTTTGTTAGCAAAGGTTTATCTTTATAATAAACAATATTCAGATGCAATAAAGCAATCTGATTTAATACTAACGTCGGGTAATTTTTCCCTTGAACCTGATCCGAATTCTGTTTTCCTGGCTGCCAGCAACGAAACAATTTGGTGCTTTGCCCCGGTAATACCAAATCTGGCGACAATGGAAGGCTACATGTTTGTGCCCTCGTCAAGTGGCGTTATACCTTCTTATCTCATCACGAATTCACTATACAACTCTTTTGAAAGCGGGGATTTACGTAAATTGGATTGGATTGGCGTCGACACTGTTTCCAACCAATTTTATCCTTTCCCTTTTAAATACAAAACAGGGAGGGTGTCTGGAACGCCAAATGAAAACTACGTAGTTCTCAGGCTGGCAGATATATATTTGATTGAAGCTGAGGCAAAAGCAAATTTAAATAATATCTCAGGTGCAATTGGTGATTTAAACATTGTTAGAAATAGAGCAGGCTTACTAAATATCTCGGCGAACAATCAGGCTACTGTTTTAACATCCATTGTTACCGAACGTCAACATGAGTTTTTTTGTGAATGGGGAAATCGTTGGTTTGACTTAAACAGGTTAAATCTTTCAAACTCGGTATTTAGCAGCGAAAAGCACGGGTGGAAAACTACTTCGAATTTGTATCCGATCCCTCAAAATGAAATCAATCTGAATCCGGCATTAAAACAAAATTTGGGTTATTAAAAATCTGTAGCATCATATCGGCCTAGCAAATGTGATTAGCTTCTAGCAAGTGTAACCGCTTGAATTAAATTTATTAATTAATAGATATCAAATATATGAGTAAAAGTATCTGGTTATTCGTTTTTATGTGTTTTTCTAATATTGTTTGTGCGCAAACATTAACTAAAACTACTCCTTTAGTGGTAGGTGACACAATTCCTGCTTGGACTTTCAACAATACGGTAAATATTAAGTCAAAGACGATTAATATCGCAAAATTTCAGAATAAACTAATAATTTTAGATTTTTGGGCAACTTGGTGCGGTTCATGCATCAGCGCCTTCCCTGAAGATACAAAACTACAAAAACTTTATAAAGATAGTATACAGTTCCTACTTGTAAATTCTAAAAGCACAAGAGATACTAGGAAAAAGATTTCACTTTTTTTTTCATCTTATCGACAGTCTTACAGTATATTACCGTCATTTGTAGAGGACACGATTTTAGACAAGTGGTTTCCACATCATAGTATTCCTTACCTAGTATGGATTAAGAACAATAGGGTATTAGCGATTACTCAAGATCCTAATTTGGTAATAGAAAATATTCGATCTTATGAAAATCAAAAAGAACTTACTTCTTCAAAATTCGATGAGATCCCTTACGAATCAACACAGCCGATTTTTGTCAACGGAAATGGAGGTGAAGCGCCCCACGAATTATTTCGTTCGCAATTGATACCTTACAAGCCTGGTATCCGGGTATCATCAAGTTTCTTTCATGATTCTAGTCAGGAGGTTAATGGGCTGCAATTCGTAAGCCAGACGAGATTTGACCTGATATCCGCTGCATATCCTGAATTATCTGCGTTTGATTTTAATAGGGTCATTTTCAAAGTGCAAAATCTAGATGGATTCTCACTAGACAGTGTAAGTGAAAACTGGAACAGGCTGAACCGTTTTACTTATTCGGCTTCCTTTCCGCCAACAACTTTGGCAAAAGCGCGGAGATATATGCGCGATGATCTCGACAAATACTTCAACATCAAAATTGATAGTGTATTTATTGTGTCAACGTGTTATGTTTTAAGATCTGGTAAACAAAAAGTTCCATCAACGTTCGATCAAAATATTATTAGCGAAAAAAATACTAAAAACCAAGGTTTTCTTCGGGAATTTACTGTGAGCGAAGTTGTTAATGACCTAAATCAAAAATCGAAAATACCCTACTTAGATGAAACGAATCCTTATTCTAAAATTTGGTTGACGCGGAACCATCAAGATATTACAAATGACGAATTAATTGCTATGCTCAAAAGGAATGGGATTATAGTTATAAGCTTGAAAAAGAAGCTAAAATACTTGGTAATTTCAGATCAACTTTCGGCGAATTAAATTATTCAATAAACCCTAAAAAAAATTTCGCTCTTAAGTTCTTAATCCCATTTTCATTAACAACGAGAAAAGTTAGTTATAAATGAGCTGCTTTAGAGCGGCAGCTCAATTTTACTGTTAAAGTAAAGACATGCTGTATGATAATTTTTCCAACATGCCCAATTTATTGATGAGAATAACTTATCGCTCATTAGTATTGATGCTAAAAATGCAGTCACAATAGATAATTAATTTATGAACATAAGAAACGCTAACTATAAGGACGCCCCGGCAATCAAATTGCTTTTGGAAACTTCAGGACATACCCCAACCATAAGCCTATTGGTAGATCAACTAGAATTGCTATTCGGCCAAAATGATCACCAGGTTTTCGTTTATGAATTAAAAAAGGAAGTTGTAGCATTCATATCTACGCACTACCTGCCGCAACTGGCTTATGACGGCGGGTTGATGGTGATTACCAATATGTCGGTTGATGAAACAGTAAAAAGTATGGGTGTTGCAAAAGAGCTGGAAGAATACATTACTGGGCAGGCAAGAATAAAAAAATGTAATAGGATACAATTTCATTATTTAGATCGGTGGGGACCTACTCATCAGTTTTATTTGCAGCAAGGTTACAAGGAATACCCCAAATATTTTACAAAAATGTTAAATGATACAGAATAAATCGTAAGAAAATTTACTCATAGTAAATGATTAATAACAAGTTGTGTAAAGGCTTCCCTACGGCTGCATATAATCAAAAATTAAAATAGAAACAACATTTGTATTGGGATTTAGTGGGTCGTTCATCATGCGGGTTATTCATTTGGTGATAAAAGGATTTACGAAATAGCGAAAAAAAGAAGTGGATAAAGTTACTCTCCGTTCTGATAAGATCAGTAAAGTAGTTAATTACTGGACTATAGTTAATTAAATGAAGCAGCTCCCCTTGAGAAAGGGAGCTGCTTTAATCAAATTTACAAAATTATAAGTGAGGTTATTTGGAAAGCAGTGTATCTTATTTGAACAGCTATAATGATTGTTATTTGAAGACAACATTAACATTTATTAACAGATTTTATTATTTTATATTTGCATAAAAAAGAATACGATACAAAAGACATTATTTAAAATATAGAACAATATACGTTCACTTTGATTCCGTGACACAAACTTAGGAAATTTAAAAACAGGAAAATCAAGTGCAACGCTCCGTTTAACGTGGGCGTGCATTTCCTGTTTGGGGTCCTAAGCCCTGTGTCATGATTTGTATGTCCCACGTTATTAATTAAATAACGTCGCCCGGTCACCCAACACTCCAGAAAATTTCTCGTTTTTGTGTTCTTTGCCGCTTCACGGTAGTGTTGTATTTCCGTACGATTTACTAGACTTAATAACGATAACATGAGTACAGAAACTGATTATCTCAAATCGATTGCTGAAGAAATTGTTGCGGATAAAAATAGTGATACCAAAAATATTACTAAGCCTGATCACCATTTATTGACCGAAGCAAGGCGGATCGAGAAAGCTATCATTTATAGTCTAACTACTATTGAGAACTTTACACAACGTGATACTTTTCATTTTAACACACTTAGCAAACTCGTCAATATTTGCGACCTACTATATGATACTACCGCCTCAATTAATCCAAATGTAATGGTGCTAATCGAACTGTTGGATACGATCAAGCAGGTACTACCCAACGAGATCAGGCCCAACCTGAAATTACCAAAAGCGTTTATCGAACTGCAAAGAGATAATCTTGTGAAAACCTGGGCTTTTCATAGCCAGCTTATGGATGAGCAAAAAATTGCAAAAAATCTGATCGTTATTGCGGGCATTCCCTTTAAGCGTTTTATCGAACTCAAATCCAATCTTTACTGGGGCGACTTTACCTGGCTGAAAGGATATCAATCGAAACTCAACATAATGGACTGGGAGAATGCAGACTGCAATAGCCCGGAGGAAGCGTTATTGTCGCTGCTGATTGGTCGTGATTTTAATGATGACCGATTCTTCATTTACTGCAAGAAATACATAAAAAATCGTACTGATAAAGTAAATGGAAAGCGACAGCGTCTGCTGGAATATGCTGGATGTGAAAAACTGGTGCTACAGGATACGCAAATTGGTATACCA
>Ga0302300_1000978_pt1 | contig 17432 bp, 20 predicted proteins | sample III_Palsa_E1_1_FD_198756 | JGI IMG/M metagenome (GOLD analysis project Ga0302300, IMG submission 198756) | Peat permafrost microbial communities from Stordalen Mire near Abisko, Sweden - III_Palsa_E1_1 | ecosystem: Environmental > Terrestrial > Soil > Palsa > Peat permafrost | place: Sweden... | reverse complement strand
CTAATCGTTAAAAATATATTAACTAATCGTTAAAAATATATTAACTAATCGTTAAAAATATATTAACTAATCGTTAAAAATATATTAACTAATCGTTAAAAATATATTAACTAATCGTTAAAAATATATTAACTAATCGTTAAAAATATGTCAATTGAAACTGATCAAATAATGTCAAAATTTTTTCCTAATAATTTCGAGAAATTATCGTCGATGTATATTCAATATATTCAAAAAATAGATATATCTTCGTTAGCGTTTATTAAATTAAAACTAATCTTAGAAACACCGTTAGTTAAATTACATTTAGTATCCACTAATTTAAGATATATTTGTCTCTTATATAAAAACCAATATCATTTATATTTTGTCAATGATATTTCATTAAAATTACCAATAATTCCAGAAGAAATAAATAACAAAAAATCTGGAACGTTAGGTATCGTAAATAAATTTCAGAAAAATGTTAAAAGACACTTTAAAGACCCAGTTAAAACTTATTTTAAATCCATGCGTATATAATCATACCAATGATGTATTGAAACATTTTATACTACGCGATCTTTCATCAAAAGTATATATTAATGATATATTTAAATTATCGGATTTAGCATCTCCAAATAATCATTTATATTTTCAATCGATTCATAATTCAAATCTATTATATCTTCATATTGGTCATTTTAATTATATTAACAAATTATCGTTATATAATGAAAAGGGACTAATACATGAAGCATCAATTCCAGAAAAAACAGAAAAAGATTTTAATACATTATTTAGAAAATATGTATCATTGGAAATAAGTCATAAGACTTAATAAATTAAGTCAAAAAAGATGCAATGTGTTCAAGAAGTTCTTTAGGTATCCTTCTATCTTTGTAATCATTTTCGTAATCATTTTCATAATTGCTATTTAAAAATTTTTTAATAATTTCTATTATATCATTTGGTATTTTTTCTTTAAGAGAAACAAAAACTTTATCACATATTTCAATATAATGTTTGTGATATTTATATTCAATAATACACCACTCTTTAAGTTCTTTACAAAATCGTTGAAAATCTTCTGTTGCTTTATTACGATAATAATCGACGCGTTTTGGATCTTTTAGTAAATATTTTAAGATACTTTTATCAGAACTTAATACTAATTGTTTAATCCAACCCTTTTTACATAAGAGCCAATGAGAACTTTTTCTATAATGATTTAACGCTAATTCCTCTTTTGTTCTATAATATTGTGGTCCTTTAATATGAGATTCAGAAAGTTCATACCATTTTACACATTTATAATAAATATTTCTATGACTACGGTGATAAATTATTTCCGAAAAATCCAATAATTGAAATATTTGATTTTTTTCATAAAACATTGACATAACAGCCATAAAATCAATTAGACATCTGAGGTACATTGGTTAGGGAATGGCCAAAGAATGACTAGGGTAGCGTTTTTTGTGTTTTAGAGTCTCGTTTAAATGTTTTTATAAATAATTAAATACTCTAATAAAATCTAAATTAATAAATTAAATGTTTTTTAAATTTCTCTTTTTGTTTCCAAGTATTGTTTTAGCCGTTTTAGCCGTTTCCTTTGAAGAATATCATAATATATACCAATTATGGCTAACTAAATATCAAACTAATCATTCGATGCCCATTCTCGCAAACTTTATTACCAATTACCATTATATTCAAAAACATAATAATGACCCCTCTAATACTTATACGCTTTCCCTTAACCAATTTGCTGGATTAAATATCAATAATTTGTCGTCTGGTCTTAAGAGTTCTATTAAAGTGTCTATTAACGAAACTAAAGTGTCTATTAAACCATATTTCGATAAACTACATTTTAATAATTCTTTACCAAATGAAATAAATTATGTGAAATTAGGATATAATACTCCTGTGCGTGATCAAGGACAATGCGGTTCTTGTTTTGCTATGTCTGCTATCGAAGCCGTTGAATCAGCATTTTATAAAATTACTAAAAAAACAGTTATTTTATCTGCCCAACAAATAGTATCATGTGATAATGAGGATTCGGGATGTAATGGAGGCCTAATGGAACATGTTTTCGATTGGATTCCTAAAAATGGGGGACTTTGTTTAGAATCTGATTATAAGTATATTAGTGGTCTTTCGCAAAATAACGAAGTATGTCTAACTACTTGTAAAAAGATTCCTATGAAAATTCTAACTATGAACGTTAATCATAAAGAAACAGATCTTCAAGATGCTCTAGTGAATTTAGGACCTTTAGCAGTTGCTATTGAAGCGGATCAGATGGCCTTTAGATTTTATAATAGCGGAGTTATAACCGGTTCTTGTGGTGCTAAATTAGATCACGGAGTTCTATTAATGGGTTATGGAACCGATAACTCGAATCCCGAAAAACCAGTTGATTATTGGCTACTTAAAAATAGTTGGTCTGATCAATGGGGTGAAAAAGGTTATTTTCGTATTCAAAGAAATAAAAAAACATGGTCAAAGGTTGGTGAATGTGGAATTGCGGCCGACGCTAGTTATCCGGTGTTAAATTTGTCATAATTTGTCATAAATAAATAATAAAAAACCCTAAAATCTATTTGAAGACTTATTAACGAAACTTGTATGTCTTCTTACAATCTACTCATAAAAACGGTTAATGCAAAATTTAAACCAATAACAGGCGCTTCTTATCAAATAGTGATACAAAGTTTATCAGTATCTAATAGGGTTCGTGAAAGAATAATATTAAATGATATATTTAAATGTTCTTCAAAAACTAAATATACTGATAATTTAGAAAGATCCCTTAATATATTTCATTTATATTCGCATTTTTCTAATAAATCAATAACGGCTCATTGTAATAAATATAATGATATCGTTGATTTTCGTACTATTGATGATTTAGGTTCATTAAGAATTTCTAATATCGCATATGAAAAAACGGATGGCTTAGAATTTACAAATGGTTATAAAGTCGAGCATATACCTGATCATATTTTTTATTACCATAAGATATCATTAATCATGCCAATGATGTCATTAACAAAATGCTAACAAAATAAATAATCTGAAATCATTAATAATAAAACTATAGAACCCGCTAATATCGCAAAAATAGCAATATTATCATTTAACAAATCTTTATAATAATATAAAATAGATTCAGAATTAATATATTGCTTCGGATTTATTATTTCATTTTTTGGTAATGACGTCATGCCAAAACTAATAAGAAATATTGAAATTATACTAAATAAAATTAGAGTGTATCGGGGATTGGGTTGTATCTTAAAAAGGTAGCCTAAAAAACCTAAAATAACAATTGAAAAAAATATAGATCCGTAAAACCATCGTTTATCATAAGCAACTGCAGGATCACTAATAATTATTGACATTGATATTAAAACCGTTGCTAAAATTATCGAAATAATTGTTAAAAATGTAGTTTTATATTTTTTTGGACAAAATGATCTAGAAGACATCGGTTCGGTTCTAATAATATCTTAGAAATTATATCATAAATCTTTAAAACGAATTTAAGACTTAATTTATTATAAAATTTTAGATATCCATAGCCTTAATTAGTCTCATATAATCTAACATCTGAGGCATAATGCAAGTATTTTCCAATTTTTTTAATCCGATATATTTTTTTAAAAATTTTTTAATATTTTCTTCAGTATCAAGCGGTCCCCTAAATCCATAAAACAAATCTGGAATATATTGTAAAACGATTCGTTGATCATTATGGGATAATTCAAACCATTCTGGAATTTTCATTGGCGACCAATCAGAATTTGGATATCTATTTAAACCAATTTTACGTTCTTCTTTACGACGATCATGAGGGGTATATAACGACATAAAATATTTACCAGAACAACCATGATTGGACCTAGATTCGATAGTTCTGCTAAATGTTTCTTCATTATGTTCTTTTAAATAATATGCACGACCTTTATAAGCAACATGATCATAATCACCTACCATTTGGGATAACTGTTCATAGGTAATGTATGGAACGATAGACATCTTTGATAAATTTACTAGAGATTTTTAGGGTTTTTAAATTTTTGTTTTGTTAGTCATAAGACTAATAGCGGGATTAGTCATAACCAAGAGTAATAAATAAAACAGTGCCTACTTCGGTTGATACTAAGAACATATGATTTATTACGTCAAAATGATCGCCACCATCCCAAATATTATGTATATCATCGATTTCTTTAAATGTTGTTGTAATTAGGTGTGTTACACGATAAAATTCATAACCTTTAAATAATATTCCGTATTTATATTTAGGTATTTTTTTTAAATCTTCAGTTATTATTTTAAAATTTTGTTTTTGTTTAGTTTTATTATCTTCTAAATTTTCATTATAAATAAAAGTGGATCCATATCCTATTATGTTAAGAGAACCATTAAATGTCTCTACATAAAGTTCATTATAATCGTCTATTATATTGCTAGTAATAGGTTTATTAATAATATTAACAAGTTCTATATAAAAGTAATCAAAATCAATTGGTGTTATTTTTGGCTTTTCTAACATTGGTTTAATAACTTCTGTCCATATTTCTTTTGGTATTTGTGAAGACATCATTTTTATTAAGTAAGTTAGTAAGCCTTTAATAAAATTTGTTTAGTATTATTAGTATGGAACCAGATAATCTTGGTCCGCCACAAAATCAAACCCAAATAGATCATTTAGGCCAAATTTTTTTTAGAAATTTTGAAGTTTATTATACACCATTAAATATTATTTGGGAAGTTGATCCAGAGGCAGTTGAAAGATATAAAACATTATTCCCGAATGAATATCAACAATTATATTGGATGGATTATTTATTGAGAAATATGGGTAATACCGAAAGAAATTTAATTTTGAGTAATGATATGACTTATAGAAACATAGTTGCAAAAAGAAATTTCTATGAAAAATCAGTTAAACATTTTATTCAAAATACTGGAGGTCATCAAATAGATTTTGGATTTGGTTCTAAGAAAAGGTTAAGAAAACGTTATTAGTAATTATGACGTTTGTAATAAATAATTAAATACGTTAGAAATCCCAAAAATAAATTATATAATTTTTATGGATTATAAATTTAAAGAAAGTATTGCCCCTATAAAAAAGGTTGTTGCTATTCAATTTGGTCTATTATCCCCTGAATATATTAAAAATATTTCCGTAACTAAATCTATTCATGATGAAAATGGTAAAAAAATTCCCGATGGCATTTTCGAACAAAATAATATATACGATCCAATTACTAAAAAACCTCTATTAGGTGGTGTTAATGATCCTCGAATGGGTTCTACTTCTGATGTTGATTCCCCTGGCTATTTTGGTCATTTAACCTTAAGTCGTCCAGTTTATCACTACGGATTTTTAAATATTACATTAAATATTTTACGTGTTGTTTCCTATTATACTTCAAAACTATTAATTTCCGATAAAGATCTTCTAACTATTAAAAAAACATGCAAAAAGAAAAAACGTCTTAAAGAAATATATAAAATGACTAAAGTTAAAACCGATCCCATTACTAAACGTCTTCTACCAACATATTATAAAGATGGTCTAAAAATTGTTATCGAACATAATGATCCTATTCTAAAAGGTTCTGTAGTTGGTCGTAGAACTCTATCAACATTAGAAGCATATTCCATTTTAGAAAAAATTTCAGATGAAGATGTGATTAGTATGGGATTAAATCCAGCATTTTGCAGACCCGAATGGATGTTATTAACCGTAATACCAGTTCCCCCGCCACATGTTCGACCATCAGTTAGTATGTCTAGCACTCAACGTTGTGAAGATGATTTAACTCATAAATTAAACGATATTCTAAAAACAAATAATGCACTGTCTATTGCTATTGCTAATGGCTCACAAGATCATGTTATTGAATCATTTGAAAATCTATTACAATATCATGTATCGACGTTTTTTGATAATAAAATTCCGGGGCAAAAACCATCGCAACAACGATCTGGAAAGCCACTAAAAACTTTAAGACAACGTTTAGTAGGAAAAGAAGGACGTGTTCGAGGTAATTTAATGGGAAAACGAGTAGATTTTTCAGCACGAACTGTTATAACTGGTGATCCTAATTTAAGTATCGATCAAGTAGGTGTTCCATTAGAAATTGCATTAAATCTAACAGTTCCTGAAAGAGTTTCTGCTTTTAATAAAGAAAAATTACAGGGTCTCGTTAATAATGGTCCTAATAAACACCCCGGGGCTCGTTATATTATAACTTCAACAGATGATGGAATAAAAAGAAAAATCGATTTAAATTACTATAAAAACACCTTTCAACTAAAAATTGGACAAATTGTTGAAAGACATATGGATAACGATGATATTGTGTTATTTAATAGGCAACCATCATTACATAAAATGTCAATCATGGGTCATCGTGTTAAAGTAATGACTGGAAAGACATTTCGCATTAATCTGTCATGCACGACTGCTTATAATGCAGATTTCGATGGCGATGAAATGAACGCCCATATTCCTCAAAATATTACAGCGAGATGTGAAGCAGAAAATATCATGATGGTTCATCGACAAATTGTTGGTCCTCAATCAAATAAACCAGTTATGGGTATTATTCAAGATGCCCTACTTTCTGCTTCAATTATGACTCGCCGTGATACATTTATTGAAAAAGAACTTTTTATGAATTCTTTAATGAAAATTTACGAAATTGATGATATTGTCGATAAAACGTTTGTTGATAATAGAGGGCTTGCACTTGATAATAGAGGGCTTGCACTTGATAATGGTCAAAAAGTTATTGAAGATCAAAAAGTTATTTCAAAAATTATTATGCCGGATCCCACAATTATGATAAATGTTAATAGATTATTAAATATTAAAGAAAAATCATTTTTATGTCTATGGACGGGTAAGCAATTATTTTCAACAATTTTACCAAAAGAGTTAAATATGTTTAAAAAATCTAATGAAGCGCCTGATCACGATAATGATATTACTGAAACTGATACTAAAGTTCTTATTAGAAATGGTATCTTAATTACAGGAATTGTTGATAAAAAAACGATTGGAATTTCAGAAGGTTCTATTATACACCTACTAATGAATGATTATGGTCCAGATATTACTAAGGAATTTATGAATAAAATTCAACGAATCGCTAATTTTTTTATATTAAATAATGGATTTACAATTGGTATTGGTGATACAATTACTAATCAAGAAACTAAAGACTCTGTTTCAAAAATTTTGATAAATGCTAAAAATAAAGTTAATGAATTAATGAATGGTTTTAGTAATAATCCAATTAAATTAGAAAATGATATTAATTCTGAATTAAATCAAGCAAGAGATCTTGCTGGAAAATTAGTTCATTCTAATTTAAGTCATACTAATAAATTTAAAGCAACTGTATCAGCAGGTTCTAAAGGAAATAATTTAAATATTTCACAAATTATGGGTTGTGTCGGTCAGCAAAATGTTGAAGGACATCGAGTTAATTACGGATTTAAAAATAGAACATTACCTCATTATTTACCTAATGATTTAGGACAAGAAAGCAGAGGATTTATTGAGAATTCTTATCTTACTGGATTAACGGCTCAAGAATTTTTCTTTCATGCTATGGCCGGTCGTGAAGGAATTGTAGATACTGGAGTAAAAACAAGTGAAATAGGATATTTAGCACGTCGCCTAGTAAAAGCATTAGAAGATGTTTCGGTAAAATATGATGGAACTGTTAGAGATGGTTATGGTAATATAGTGCAATTTTTATATGGTGAAGATGGAATGGATGCAACTTTTATCGAAAATCAAGAATTACCTATTTTGTTATTAAATAAAAATGAATTTGATAAATGTTATTTAAATGACGTCATAGTTAATAACGATCAACATCAAACTATTAAAGAAGAATATGACCAATTATTAAAAGATCAAGAAAAATTAAGGTATATAATGTCTAAAAAAGAACCGGCATCTTCAAAATGTGCTGATAAATTTATACCAATGCCAGTTAATATTAAAAGAATTATATTAAATGTTATTAATGATGTTGATGTCGTTAAAAATCCATTAACCGAAACTAAAGTGTCTTTAACAATTATTGAAATTATTGAAGGTGTCCGAGATCTAATAGAAACCATTAAATCAAATATTAAAAATCACGAATCACTTGATCTATTTTTGATACATTTAAGATCTAATTTAGCATCTAAAAAATTATATGGAATTACTAAAGATCAATTACTATTTATTAAGGAGGACATTATTCAAAAATTTAATAAAGCATTAGTGGAACCAGGGGAAATGTGTGGAATAGTTGCAGCCCAATCTATTTCAGCACCTACTATGCAATTAACGCTCAATTCTTTCCACAAAGCGGGTATAACTACTAAAAGTGTAACCACCGGTATTCCAAGAATGAAAGAACTAATTAACATTTCTAAAAAATTAAAATCACCATCATTAACATTATATTTAGCGAAACGAGAAGTGTCGTCTTCGTTAAAAGACATCATTGGTATGATTAATGACACTTCGTTAAAAGATATCGAACAAATTAAAAATCAATTAGAGTATAAAACATTTAAAGATTTTATATTAAAGACTAGAATATTTAAGAATTCTGAAGAACTATCGACCAACAATGAATCATTATTTAACGAATATTATAATATAATTGAAGAATCTGTTCTTGAAAATTTAAGTGATTGGGTCCTAGAGATGACTCTACGTAATGATATTTTAGAACAAACTCAATGTTCGATGTTAGATATCTTTGATATGATTAATGACGAATTATTGGATACAAATTTAAAGGATAATATAATAATTATGATGTCTGACGATAATTGTTTAGAACCCTTTATCCGTATTATGATACCATTATGGTCTTCTGACAAACCAATTGAAGATTTTGAAGTTATCGATATTTTAAAGAAAATTGAATTAGAATATATTAATAAAATTCATATACAAGGTATCGAAAATATTACCAAAGTATTTATTAGCGAAAAATCACAAGATATTTTAAATACCGATAATGGTTTTACTAGAAAAAAAATTAAATTTTTGGAAACCGATGGAACAAATTTACAAAAATCGTTTAGAATTAGCGAGATAGATCATCGAAAAACTATATCCAATGATATTATAGAAATATTTGAAACATTAGGTATTGAAGCAGCCCGTCAAGCATTGATTAATGAATTACGACTTGTTCTTTCTGATGACGGTTCTTATGTAAATTACAGACATTTAGCCATGTTAGGGGATATTATGACATATAAAGGGAATTTAATGGCTATCAACAGGCACGGAGTAAATCGTTCGGATCAAAGCGGAACATTAATGAAATGTAGTTTTGAGGAAACTGTGGATATCCTTACTGATGCTGCTGCATATTCACAGAGGGATGTAATTAGAGGGGTCTCTGAAAATATTATGTTGGGTCAATTATGTCCGGTTGGAACTGGTGCTTTCGATGTTATGATGGATCCAACGATTTTCGAAAGATTGGCTGAGGGATCTAACGAAACTAAAGTGTCTTTTAACGAAGATGTTAAAGAATTGGTTAATAAAGTAGTTGAAAAACCTAAGAAAATTATCGAAGAACCGGTTAAAAAAGTTTCGAAAAATCTTTATATACCTTCTAGCCCCGTTTATAAGAAAAAATAAAAGACTAACAAATTTTTTAATACACTAGTTATTCCATACTAAGTTAATATAATCCTTTATTACGCGTTTATTACGCGTTTAAAATCCATAAATAATTCCAAAGGGTATAATAACAAAGATTCTGACCATGGAAATAGTAAAAAAATTTCAAAGTAATAATTTTGAAATCGAAATATGTGTTAAAGGCACTAACGAAAACCCATTATTTAGAGCCAACGATATCGCTACTATATTAGAGCTCACTAATATTCATAAAAATATTAAAGATTTTGATAATACCGAAAGGACTGAACTTAAGGTTAATACCCTTGGTGGGGTTCAAGATGTATCATTTCTTACAGAGAAAGGTCTTTATCAAATTTTATTTACTTCTCGAAAACCAATTGCGAAACAATTTAAGAATTGGGTTTGCGAAGTTATTCATGATTTACGTCTTCAGGGATCTTATAAATTAAATCAACAATTACTAATGAAAGACAAAATGATTCAGGATAAAGAATCTGAAATTTTATCAATTAAAAAACATACTATAATTAAAAATAAAGAAGATTTAATAAAAAAACACAGTAAAAAACGAGGTTTATATGTTTGTCGTGTCCCTAACCCTAACCCTAACCCTAACAACCCTAGTGAAGATATTTTAAAAGGTGGTATAGTTGGGGGGGATATTGAAGAAAGACTACTTACGCATCAAAGAGAAATTTCTCCAGATATTCTTCTAATTTATTTCTTAGAAACTCCGTATAATAATATAATTGAGAAAAAAATTAAACAATTATGTACTGATCCTAATGATATTTTATATAATAAAAGAACTAGTCGCATTTATAAAAATAAAAATCAAATTGATGAAAAAAATCAAACAGAACTTTATATAGTAGATGATAACTTTACCGCAGAAGATTTTTGGAATAAAATATTACTGATTGAAAAATCCTTAAATAAAGATGAAATTTTTTTAAAATTAGAAAATGATCTAACAATAGTTCAAAAAGATAATGAATTAATAAAAAAAGATAATGAATTATTAAAAAAAAATTTAGAATTATCAGAGACGAAAATTACCGAATTAGAGACGAAAATTAAACAACTTAAAAAGATGCACGTTCATGATGTGATAGATTTCCCAATAATATCCGTTGATATTCTTACTGGTCAAAAAATTGAATATGATACGATAACTAAAATAAATTCTCGTTATAAAACTGGTATTAATACTTTACGTAAGCATATTGACAAACATAATCATTTTCGCGGAGTAGTTTTAAGATCAGGTACTGATAAACCATACTGGAAATTACCTGATAATTTTAAATTTAGTAATTTAATAAAACCAACTATTCAAACACAATATGTCAAAAGAGTTGATAAAAATACAGGAGAACAAACATATTATAATAGTATTATCGAAGCATCTTTTTTTGTACAACAAGAAATTGATAAAAATGCAATAACAGGTAAAACAACAGATACAGAACTTATTAGGAAAACAATTAGTGAATTATTCAGAGGTAATCCAACAAGAAAAGCATTTTTAAATAAATTTAATTGGTTTAAAATGAAAGAAATTGGTTTTATAGTTAATATTGATGGAACTACTACTAATATTGATGAAGTATTTGTTAAAACAAATAAAAGTGATGTTGAAGAAAAGGTTGAAGAAAATGACGAGGATAACGAAACTAAAGTGTCTTCTAACGAAACTAAAGTGTCTTCTAACGAAACTAAAGTGTCTTCTAACGATGTTGAAGAAGATAATGAAGAAGATAATGAAGAAATTACGGGAAATAACGAAGAAGAAATTATTGATACTCCAAATATCGCTCCAAATATCATTAATAACTTTTTAAATGAAAAAGAAGAAATTCAAGAAGTTATTCCAAAAGAAATAGATTTAACTAAAGCAATTATTGTTAGAAATCTAAAAACTAATACAGAAAAAACATATCCTGAATATACCCATGCAATTTTTGATAAATTTATGAACAAAATTACGTTATATAATAAATTTTTAAATAAACATCTAAATTATAAACAATTTACATTTAGAACAGCCGATCAACCATATTATTGGTTGCCGCCCAAAGGTCTCCAAATAAATGAAAAAGTTGATAGTGCAAGATTAAAATATTTTGTAAAAATTGTACATACTACCTTAGATAATGTAAATACATATTATTATAACGCTATTTCAGATATCGCTGAACATTTATTTCCAAAATTAAATAAACAACGTATAGCGTCTGCAATCAAAAAACGATTAAATAAAAAAACTGATAAAACTACAAATAATAATAAAGAAATTTTGGAATTATTTAAACCATATAAATTTTCTAGAATTCAATCATGTGGTCAATTTATTTATAAAGATCGTATTGAAGATATTAATGAAACAATTTACGTACCAACTAACGATGACGATGAATAGTTTATCGAATAATTTCTTTGGAAATTTAACAAATTTTTTTAAACGCTTGTTATTCCCTACTAATATAATATGAATCAATTATTATCGGATAAAGAAAAAAAACAGTTAAATGCTCAAAACTATGCTCAGTTAAATGATGAAATTGGCCTCCAAATATATGCTAAAATATTAAAAATGTGTATTCCAGAAAAAAAAAGAAATCAATTAAAGATATTATAACTTATAATATTCAAGAAGATGAACCTGAGAAAAATCATAAAGCATATTATGAAATATTATTTTGTGAAGATATTTTTATTAATATTTTAAAAGAATTTGGTGATAAATTACCTCAACTTATAGTAAAAAAAAGTAATATTCATGGAAATGGAGTATTTGCTCTACAAGATATACCAAAAGGAACATTAACTACATTTTATCCAGTTCATTTTATTTTTACAGATGATGTTGTTTCGTGTGAAAATAAACAAGTTGGAGTTAAAATGTTTGTATCACCAATTCTTGATGAAAATTTAATAAACGAGAATTTTTTTAAAGTTGCTCAAGATTATTTATTATCTGGTTCTCAAAAAGAACTATTTAAAATTGGCGGTCATCCGCAATTATACGAAGATTATCAAAATGGCCATATAATTAATCATAGTAAAAATGCAAATTCATATTTTCAATTGGTGAATGGTCCAAATAATAATTGTAATATTTGGATGATTATATCTACTAGAAATATTAAAAATGGAGAAGAACTTACTGTAAATTATGGACCTAGATATTATGATAAATGAAACTAAAGTGTCTTTTATGACTAATTCCGCTATTAGTCTTAAGTCAATATATAATCAATAAAACAAACATCCAATCTATTACAAATATTCGAAAATATGGTATTGTAATTAGATTTTGAAATAGATAATATTTCCGTTATAAATGCTTCGATAAGAGGTCTAGATTTTCGAGAAGTTTTTTTTGGATTTTTTTTAAATAAATCCGTAATATTTATATGATTAAACAATGGATCCAGTGTTCTATAATATTCTAAAATTTGATAGAGTTTGTCATCGTTGTTTAAATTTTCTTTTGGTAATTCGTTATTTCTATTTATTGTTATAACTTCTTCATTATGGATTTCTATAGTATTTATTACAAAATCTTCTTCTAAATAAGTAGAGGGCATGTTTATTTGAATATTAAAGAAATCTTTAAGAGGTCTTATTAAGGAATTATTATTGATATTAAGTCGTTATTTAAGAACTTTGCTAAAATCTTTTTATATTTATTTTTAAAATTTAATATTAATTTATCTATATCCACCATATCCAATTTTAAAAATTGTAAAAAATCTACATAGCAACATCTAGCAAGTATTTGTTTAGCGACTCTTGTAAAAACTAGGGTATTAGTTTCAGTTATTTCATATCGTACACCACGATGATTCCAATTATAATCTTTTATCATATTTATATCAATCTTTTTGACACAATATAAAAAATTTATATCAGATTTAATTTGATCTAAAACTAATTTTTTTATATCACTAATATTATCGCACACAAAATAATTTCGAGTATGATAGTTAAAATCAACGATTAATAACATCTTTGGCATAATTAATGACATTAGGTTGTGTTATGGTAAGGTTTGTTAAAATTTGTTATAATAAGTAGATGGCATTTTTTAAATAAATGATATTAAATAACATACAAATCCTTGTTGTCTTTCTCCCATAATTGGTAGAGTACCATCTATTCTATTTGTTAGGAATACTTTATTATAACTTCTCGTAGGGTCTTGATTAGCCTTTCGACATATATCTTGTATTTGCTCGTCGCTTACTGACGGGACTACGATAGATCTTTCAGTAAGATTATCGCATTTTACCAGTTGTTCATAAAATGACATCATTGGCATGATTAATGACATTGGAATCATTGGTATGATCAATTGCATTAGTAATTTAACCAAGATATTAATTTATAAATTAGAATCTTTTTAAGAACTCTTGTAATGATATAAGTCCCCATTTACAATTTTCGAAGCGTTGCATTGTGTCATATTTTTTCTTAAATAACATACAAACGATAATCTAAAATTTATGTCGTCAGAAATTAATTGCGAATTTGCATGGTATTGATGCACATCCATGAGGAGAAAATCAGAATTTTTTACACAGACACCAAGGCGAAATTCTGGAAATATTAAATATCCGCCTTTAAAATTTTTACCTAAAACTACCAAATTACCACAGCCTTCGGAGTAGTCTCCAGAATCCTTATGAATAAAAGTTCGCCAATTATAGTTAGATGTTATAGTAGTAAATGGTGTCTTACCAATTCTATAAATTTTATTAACCTTTTTTATTTCGGCCATCTGACGTTTATAATGTTCTGGAGCCAAATGTTCATAATATTTAGCAATTAATTCAAAAAATGGTAGTGCTTCTTTCCAACGACCATTTTCTATATTATCACGTGTAAAAGCAGTAGTTCGACAAACAACTTTACTGGGAAAATATTTTTGAAGAGACATATGAGCCTTATCAAACGCACCTGATATTTGGCTTTGGCTTAATTTAGTAGATACTGAATTATTTGAAGCAGTTCTCATAGTTTTACCTCCAGATGCCATTGCGCGTTGATTATTAGGTCTCATTGAATGTTTTTTAAAAATCTCAATAATTCTATCAGACATCTCTTTGGGGATAACATTTTTTCTAAATTTACATAATATTTGCTTGATACCTTGTTCATCATAATAATAGCAATCAGTATCTTCAGTTATTAGAATATCATAAGAATTACAACTAGATCCGCAATCAGCATCGGTTAGATGTCTTTTTTTAGATACTATTAATTCTTTAACCATTTATTTATTATAAATAATTTAAATAAATTTTAAAAACGTCATAGTTATGACTAATAACGTATTACAAAAATTCAAAAACTCTTGGTTTTTCTATATTTTTTTCACCGATAACGACAAAAGGTTGTTAATATTTACTGTGCGATTATTAGAATGAAGGAGAAGGGATTCACTGTTCCTTTATAAATTTCCGAAAACAAATTTAGGGAGACCCTAGGATTCCGACAGATGACTTTTTCATAAAATGCCAACCCAGTTCTTTAAAGCAATTAACGAAATGTCTTTTAGAAGACCAATTATGATTCCAGATGACATATTAAGGAAGATTTATCAATATAATACCCAAGTATTATCATATAATAAACAAAGTCGAAAAATTTTTAATGAAAATAAAGTATGGGTAATATCTATTATTGAATCAGATTATAGTGGAAATATAATCTCATTCTCATTAGGTCATATAGCAACTGAACAATCCTATATAGCATTCTATAATTTTATTAGATATTTTAAAGGATATTTTAAAGAACAAAGTATTATTCAACCATATATTGATAAAATATCTATATTAAATAATTTAGATAATTTATCGATAATACCCTACAATGATGCCTTATTTAGTGTTAATTATTTAATAAACCTAAATAAAAGCCTATCTTGTATATCAATAGTAATTAATAATAAATCTACAAAAATTAAAAAAACTTTTATATTACGTTTAATTTGGAAATTTTCTGGACCAAATTAGTGAAGTTTAAATTAGTTTAAAAAAATAATTAGTTTTAATAATAGATGTCATTTAAAACAGAAATAGTTGATATTACCAGAGGCCCTTACAAGTGGTCTGTAAAAATTAGACCAAATACGACAGATGAACAAGTAATTAAAGAAGTTCTTGTTAAAAATCAATATGAAAAAAAAGCAATACCGTTTCTTATAGAGGAAGGTGATGTGTTTTTGGACGCAGGAAGTAATATAGGTTTATTTAGTATCAACGCAGCAACCTTAGTTGATAAAATTAAAATATATGCATTCGAGCCTGAACCTGATAACTTTAAATTATTAAACGATAATATTGTGTTAAATAACTTAGGACATAAAGTTAAAACATTTCAAAAGGCTCTTTCAACTAAAGAGTCAGTAATGGATTTATATTTGGGGAGAACCGCATATCAAAAATATAGACATACATTACGACCAGTAAGAGGCCGTGAATCTATCAAAGTAAAAGTAGTAGATATTCGAAATATTTTAGAAAAATTTAAAATTAATGCTATAAAAATGGATATAGAAGGGGCTGAAATTGAAATATTAGAAGCAATAACTGATTGGAAAAAATATGGTATTAATAAACTAGTTTTTGAATATGATTTCGATCAAGATAAATCTATAGACAGATTTAATAAAATTATTAAACAATTAAAAAAGAGTTTTAATACAATAAAATATCCCAAGATGCCGCCAGATGACGTTAAAGAGTATTTATACTACCCCAGTGGAATACTAGTATTTTGTTGTAATATTTATAAGACTTAATAATCAGCAATCTTTGACCTAATATCAAAAGGTATTTTTGACACTAATAAAGAGGTATTTTTAGTTTTTAATAATTTTTCTATTTTAGGGTTATGATTAACAAAACTGTATCTATGCACAAAATTTCTTAAAAATAAATAAAATGATTTATTATCTAAAAGGTTATAATAAACAAATCTATACCAGATCTCGTTAATATAAAAACTAATACATTCATGTTCTATCACAAATTGAATATTGTTATTAACTGATATTCTCAAAAGTTCCTTAGAAAATGGCAGAGTAAATATTGGTGTTCTATCATTCATAAAATTATCCAATGGATTTAAAACTACTTTTTGACCATAAATTATTATTATATTATTAGATATTTTATAACGAATATTATGATAGTCTTTTAAAGACACTAAACCAGTCTTTAAATCTGGTTTGTTTATCAACAACTCATCACAGAATTTTTTAGTATCTGTTTTCTTTAGAGATCTCATCGTTATTAGATGACTGTTAGAGGGTTAGACACTCTTTATTAATATAGTTTAAATTTATTTAGAAAAAACCTGTTTATTTATAAAAGATCTCTTAGACAGATGTCTAATAATCCTCCAGATCCACCACTAATACCCCCTAGTGGAAATTTTGAATCATTAGCAGCAAATAATTTCACCGCTTCTAATTTTTTTGGTTCAATAACTGGGTCAATTATTACTAATGATATAACCGCTGAAAATCCATCAGAGCCTGTAAATCTTTTTACTAATTCTTCTTCGGTAATTAATATTGGATCTATAACTATTAATTCATCGGATATAATCGGTAATGTTGGAAACCCTATTTTAAATCAAGATGTCGCTACTAAAGCCTATGTAGATGGAACTGCATCAAGCGGTGATCCAAATATACTAATTGTTAAAAAGAATGCAATTGGTCTTG
>Ga0302300_1000977_pt1 | contig 17441 bp, 15 predicted proteins | sample III_Palsa_E1_1_FD_198756 | JGI IMG/M metagenome (GOLD analysis project Ga0302300, IMG submission 198756) | Peat permafrost microbial communities from Stordalen Mire near Abisko, Sweden - III_Palsa_E1_1 | ecosystem: Environmental > Terrestrial > Soil > Palsa > Peat permafrost | place: Sweden... | reverse complement strand
GAAGGCGTGTCTAAATTTTTTCAAAAATCAATCCGACTATTATACTGAAATAGAATCCATTATGGGGGATGGCCTAGCTGGGCTTGTGTAAAGATTACCCCTAAAATTCGCTTGCGATGAGTATATATCATCTAGTTGTGGCAAGAAGAGTAAGTTGTCGTGGCTTACCGGTTCCAATAATAAAATAGCTTCGGCATATTTATTTAATTTATAATGGCAAACGCCTAAATAATAATGTAAATAATCATTATCATGCTTCATATCTTTGGCAATAATAAAGTGAGTTAAGGCTAACTCAAATTTATTTAAATGATAGGCGCATACCCCATAATTATAATGAATCATTTTTTTATGGCTTGATAAAGCGGGTTGATTAATTATTTTTTCGAAGATAGGCTCTGCGGTTAAATAATCTTGCTTATCAAAAAAATATAGAGATTGTGCATATAATCCATGTAAATTATGTAATGGATTTTGACATAATTTCTTTCCTATATCATAAATAATATTGTAATCTCTTAAATAGTTAAAATGCAAGCATGTTTTTTTTAAATGATTAAAATCGCCATCCAGATTAAAGTGCGCGACTAATATCTTAACGCAATCAAGATGTCGGTTTTCTTTGAAGTAAATATTATAAAGCATTGCATAAATAGGACTATCTTTACTTCTCAGTGAACCATGTTGCAATTGTATTGCGGTAATCAAACGGTTATAAAAATGAATAGAAAAATTCGTACGGTCTGTGTTGTAATATAGTTTCGCAAGTTTATTTAAGGCGCTTAATTCATTGGGGTTGATGGTTAGTATTTTCTGGTATAGTTTTTCAACTTCTGTATTTTTATTGAGATGGGTTAAACAGGAAGCTTGTTTAAGCAAGATTTCTATATAAACTTTATGTTTAGTATCAAGTGTAGGGTCGGATTCTAATAATGTAATGCACTGCGTAAACTGTTTGCACGCGTCATTGTATTGTTTGCGTGCAAAATGAGCCAACGCTAACTGCTGCTGTAGCTGGAAATCAATCGTAGTAAAACATTTTATAATATTGAAGGAAAAGTCTATGAATTTTTGGTGTTGTTTCCCTTCTCGTAAAGCATTTAAATAGCCTATGGCATAATTATAATTTGCAGGATCAATATCTACAGCATTTTTATAATTTACTATAATATCATTCCAGGAAATAACGCAAGAAGCGTCATTAGTATTCGTGAGGGTTGGATTTTTAAGTAATATAGTCTGGATTTTAGCATATTGATAATAATGATCGGCAACTGTAGTTTCTTTTTTTTCATTTGCTTGTGCCTGCTGAATGATACTTTTATAAAGTTCTGATGCAGTAGGAATGTTTCCTAATTCGAAGTTAAGCTTGGCGATGGCTGCTTTGTTTTTTTGGCAGTGTGGGTAGAGAGTTAACGCTTGGAGGTGCAGGTCTATTGCTTCTTGTTTTTTTCCAGTTTTAGACAAGCTTTCCCCATATAAGAAAAAGGATTTCTCACCCATTAAGGAATAGGGGTTGGCAGTATAAAAAGAAATTATTTCTTCAAATCTTTTTTTCAAAAATAAGATTTCTGTAAAGTAATCTATACTTTTACTGGGCCATTCTGCAAGGTTCAATAAATTTTTTGCTTTGTCATAATTAAGTAAAGCCATATCATAATTTTTCAATTCAAAATAAATATTAGCAAGACCTAAAATGCAGGAGTTCTTTTCCAAAAAAGATAAAGAATATTCATAATCATTTAGTTTTTCTTGTAATGTTCTGGTGGTGCAAGATGCTCTATTTTCGAAAGCTATAGCTGCCTGCTTTTTGTCAATATTGCTAGGTATTTCTTTTTGGATGAGTTCACACGCCATATTACATAAAGTATTAACCTCTTGGTTGCTAGAGGTTTCAGAAAGCTCTATCACATATTCATTAATAAAACTTACATCGGAAATATTGAGCTGATGTAAAAATTTTTCAAAAAACAATTTACAATAATTTGCATATTCAATGGGGTTAATATGCGATTTAAGAAATGCTATGCCTGTTAAATAAAAATCTTTATTTATAGGTAGCAATGAACATTCTTTAAAATAAATGATTGCATTTTGATAGTCGTTTGCTTTTTGATAAAGCATAAATCCTAATTCAGCCATTGCTATATTGTTTTTTTCCAAGCTCAGCTCATTAAAGCACTGTAATGCTGTAGAGTAATCTTCCATGGCAAAATAAATTTTTGTTTTTAATAGTTGAAGATTTTTTTATTTGAATTATTTTCAGTTTGCTCTAATACGCTGAGTTGTTGCAAAGCAAGGGGGTAAGATTTTTCTCCCAAAAGATTCTCAATTTTTTTTAGTTTTGTATTAAATTGTTTTTGTTGTAAGAGCAAAATTTTTGATGCAATTTCTTCTTCCGTTTCTTCAATAATATTTTCATGTGAAGAAGAGGCAACTTGTGTTATTTTGTTTTTATACTGCTCAAGAAAAGCATGTAGTTTTATAGTGAAATCAACATCCTCTTCTAGAGTCTCGATAGAAATAAGTTTTTTATTAATAGGACTTGGAATGGAAATATCTTCCATATTGTCTAGAGATGAACTGGAAACATTGGTTGCGGTGTGCTCGCTAATATATTGAATAATCAATTCTTTTTCATAGTATTTGCCGTCGCTGGCTTTAACCGGATCGTGGATAATTCCAGAAGTAAAAAAGCATTTGAATTCTTCAGGAAATGCTTTACTTGCACTAATTTCATTATAAAGATGATGCATATCATCGGTTATTTTACGTTTGACAGGAATATTTTTAGTAAATTTTGGCATGTTTTCAATCTCCAGATATCATTAATTAAGTCAATTTTTTAAATTCAGTAAGTAGGTCAAATTCTATCATATAATAATTTTAAATGTAATATGTCTATTATCAATCTTCTCCCCCAAATGGTTTCAGAGTGTTTCATTTTGAGTGGTTACCTGTTGAATTTATTAGTTTTCTAACTATCAAATAGAGAAAAATGATGGTTCAGTACGGATCTTCTTTTTTTGTTCACTAAAGTTTATCCCCTAAAGTATGGGATAGAGCTGTGGATAAGCTGGTTAGAAAGTGGTCGCGCCTTAGAACCATAAGGCTTATCATTGGGATGCTCAAAAAATGAACAAATAATTAGTTTTCCAACTTATGCTTGAAAAATTTCGCCTTGTCCCCACCTATATTAAAAGCATATTCTATCTAAGCGTTATATATCATTTTATATTTTGAGGAGCCATTCGATGTCTGAGTCTGAAAGCGAAAAAGAAACTCTAAGTAAAACCCCTAATGATAAAGTCGGCGAAGAAAACCAAGCTGCTTCAACCACAGACAGTGCCAATATTCTAGAAAGCTTGAAAGCAGAGCTAAATACTCAAAAAGAGAAAGCAGAAGAAAACTGGAATTTATTTTTACGAGCGCGTGCCGAGACCGACAATATTCAAAGACGGGCACGCTTAGATTTAGAAAATGCCCATAAGTATGGTATTGAAAAGTTTGCGCGAGAAGTAATTTTGGTAATCGATAGCTTAGAGCATGGTTTGCAAGCTGCAGATGCGGTAATAGAACCAACTACCGCTAGCATCAAAGAAGGTATGAAACTAACTTTAAAGCTTTTTTTAGATACCATGGAAAAATTTGGAATTAAACAGGTAAACCCTGCGGGTGAATTTTTTAATCCCACTTTTCATGAGGCACTGGCTATGCAGCCTAGTGATGAAGTAGAGCCTAATAAAATTTTAGTGGTAGCTCAAAAAGGTTATAATTTGCAAGAACGCGTATTAAGACCTGCACGGGTAGTGGTCGCACGAGCGAGTAATCCGACTAAAATAGACGAACAGGCTTGAATTTTTAAAAAATAAGCCCAATTACTTATTAAGCAACAAATAGATTTAAACTTTTAGGAGAATAAAACATGGCCCAGCCACGAGATGTCGTCATAGGTATCGATTTAGGTACAACTAATTCTTGCGTAGCTGTATTAGAAGGCGGCAATGTAAAAGTGATTGAAAATAGTGAAGGTAAACGGACCACTCCGTCTATTGTCGCTTTTACAGATGATGGCGAAAAGCTCGTAGGGGAGCCTGCAAGCCGTCAGCGCGTTACTAATTCAAAGCGTACGTTGTTTGCAATTAAACGATTAATGGGACGTCGTTTTGACGATCCGGTAGTTAAAAAAGATATGGACATTGTCGCTTATAATATTGTCAAAGCAGATAATGGTGATGCTTGGGTTGAAGTAGATAAGAAAAAGTTACCTCCTCCACAAGTATCCGCTGAAATTTTAATAAAAATGAAAAAAACAGCCGAAGATTATTTAGGGTATAAAGTAAACTCGGCAGTTATTACGGTGCCCGCTTATTTTAATGACGCGCAACGTCAAGCAACAAAAGATGCCGGCAAAATTGCAGGTTTAGAAGTCAAACGTATTATAAATGAACCCACCGCTGCAGCCCTTGCTTATGGTATGGATAAGCAAAAAGGGGATGCGACTATAGCAGTATACGATTTAGGGGGCGGTACCTTTGATATTTCCATTATTGATATAGCTGAAGTAGATGGAGAACATCAATTTGAAGTATTAGCTACCAACGGAGATACCTTCTTAGGTGGTGAAGACTTTGATATGCGCCTAATAGACTATTTAGTTGCAGAATTTAAAAAAGAAAGTGGTGTCGATTTAAAAAATGATTCTATAGCATTACAGCGTTTAAAAGAAGCGGCGGAAAAGGCTAAAATCGAACTTTCTTCCTGTGAGCAAACGGATGTAAATCTACCCTATATCACAGCAGATGCTAGTGGTCCTAAGCACTTAAACTTGAAAATTACGCGAGCCAAATTAGAAGCGTTAGTGGAAAGTTTAATTCAAGCGACTTTAGAACCTTTAAAGATTGCCTTAAAAGACGCTGGTAAAACCATTAATCAAGTGGATGCCGTAATCTTGGTGGGTGGGCAAACCCGTATGCCAAAAGTACAACAATTAGTTAAAGATTTTTTTGGTAAAGAACCCCGTAAAGATGTTAATCCAGATGAAGCCGTAGCGATTGGAGCTGCTATTCAAGGTGGTGTTTTATCAGGTGATATAAAAGACGTATTATTATTAGATGTAACCCCCTTATCTTTAGGTTTAGAGACCATGGGTGGGGTAATGACTAAACTGATAGAAAAAAATACTACCATTCCAACCAAGAAAACCCAAGTGTTTTCAACGGCAAGTGATAATCAAACTGCAGTAACTATTCGAGTGTTCCAAGGTGAACGCGAGCAAGCGTCGGCAAATAAATTCTTAGGCCAATTCGATTTAAGTAATATTCCGGCAGCACCGCGGGGGACGCCACAAATAGAAGTTGCTTTTGATATTGATGCCAATGGTATTTTAAGTGTTTCTGCTAAAGATTTAGCAACTCATAAAGAGCAAAAAATTACTATTAAAGCTTCCAGTGGTCTTTCAGAAGATGAAGTCAAGAAAATGGTACAAGACGCCGAAGCGCATGCAGATGAAGATAAAAAGTTCCAAGAATTGGTAACTACGCGCAACCAGGCTGATATGTTGTTACATTCAACTGAAAAAATGCTAAAAGAAGCAGGAGATAAAGTAACTCCAGATGAAAAGTCTGCGATTGAAGCGGCGCTAGAAGAGTTGAAAGAAGCCATGAAAGGAAATGATAAGGCTACTATCGAAGCTAAGACGGAAAATTTAACCAAAAATTCTGCAAAAATGGCTGAAAGAATGTATGCCGCTAACGGGGGACAACAACCTACGAATGAGGGGGAAGCGAGTGCTCACGCGCAATCTTCTGATGATGTTGTGGATGCCGAATTTGAAGAAGTAAAGGATAAAAAATAACTTTCTTTATCTATCGTAACTTTATCTTCGCCGTTTTCTATATGAAAAATATGAAAGCGGCGAAAATTTTTTGAAATATAGGTTTATAAACAGTGAAAGAAGATTATTATGAAATCTTAGGCGTTGCTAAAAACGCAAGCGATGCAGAAATAAAAAAAGCATACCGTAAGCTTGCAATGAAACATCACCCCGATCGCAATCCCAACGACAAAACTTCAGAAGAAAAATTTAAAAAAGCAAATGCTGCTTTTGAAATTTTATCAGACAGTAATAAACGGGCTTTATATGATCAATACGGTCATGCAGGAGTAGAAGGTGGCGCCGGAGGCGGTGGTCCACGAGGGGGCGGTGGTAATTTTAACGATATATTTGGTGATATATTTGGCGATATTTTTGGAGGCCAAGGGGGCGGCGGTGGTCGCCGAGCCGACTTTAGGCAACAAGGCGCAGACTTACGATATAATCTTGAGTTAAGTTTAGAAGATGCTATTCGCGGTACTACTGTCCAAATACGAGTGCCTACTTATCTGAATTGTGGTGAATGTAAAGGCCAAGGGACTCAATCAGGTAAAGCACCTTCCGATTGTGGGACTTGTGGTGGTATAGGCCAAGTGCGCATGCAACAAGGTTTTTTTGCCATTCAACAAACCTGTCCCAAATGCCAAGGTAGTGGCAAAACTATTACTGATCCTTGTAAAAAGTGTCATGGCCAAGGGCGTGCTCAAGATACCAAGACCTTATCAGTAAAAGTACCTCCTGGTGTTGATAATGGGGATAGAATTCGTTTAAGCGGGGAAGGAGAAGCAGGAATTCATGGTGGGCCTGCAGGTGATTTGTACGTCCAAATGCGAGTGAAAGGACATGAAATATTTAAGCGTGAAGGTGCTGATTTATATTGTGAATTTCCAATTAACTTTACGGTAGCAGCCCTCGGGGGAGAGCTTGACGTACCCACGCTAGATGGTCGCATAAAGTTACATATTCCACCCGAAACCCAAACGGGGAGAGTATTTCGGCTCAGAGGTAAGGGCGTGAAAGTAATACGTTCTAATCAGACTGGTGATTTGCTTTGCAAAGTTATTGTAGAAACTCCTGTCAATTTAAATAAAAAACAAAAAGAGTTATTACAAGAATTTGCTGAAAGTGTGAATGAAAAAGCCGACAAACACAGCCCTAAAATGAGCTCTTGGTTTGATAGTCTAAAGAAATTTTTCGAGAAGTAACGTAAATGGTTAATATAGCTATAACCGGGGCTAATGGGCGCATGGGGCAAGCGATAGCTCGAGTGGCAACGTCGATAGCCCATATATCGGTGGTAGCACAGGTAAGTAGAGACAATACTTTTGAAAATATTGCCATTAGTAACAATATTGATAGTATTGAGACCGTTATTGATTTTACTATGCCAGAGCCTAGCTTAAAATACATTGATTACTGTGTGCAACATAAGCGCAGTATGGTAATTGGCACCACAGGATTTACGCAATCTCAAAAAGAATATATATTACATGCCTCTCAAAACATCCCTATAGTTTTTGCGGCCAACATGAGTACCGGAGTTACCGTTTTATCAAAAGCAATCCGGTTAATAGCTAGGACCTTACCAAATAATACCGAAGTAAATATTATTGATGCTCATCATCGCCATAAAAAGGATGCGCCCTCTGGCACTGCCCTGCAAATGGGGCAGGTAGTGGCAGAGGCAAGAGGGCAAGAGTTAGGGGAAGATAAAGCAATCTGCTTTCATAGCATACGAGCGGGAGAAATTATAGGGGAGCATACGGTATTATTTACCTTGCCTGATGAACAAATCGAACTTAAAGAAACGGTATATAGCCGAGAGGCCTTTGCAAGAGGTGCTTTACAGGCCGCCCTTTGGGTGTCAAAGCAGCCTCCAGGCTTATACGATATGGAAGATGTCTTAAGTTTAAAGACTACTCATTTATAAATTAAATTGGAGCCCCTCATGTCAGGTATTATTTTTCAGCTACGCGATCTTTTATGGGGCGGGCCTTTACTAATTTTATTATTAGGTACGGGTTTATACCAAACGTATCGCTTAAAAGGTATAACTTTTCGTTACTTACCTTTGGCCTTAAAATTAGTATTTGGAAAAAAGAAACCAATAAACGCCAAAGGAGATATTTCATCATTTCAATCATTAATGACAGCCCTTGCCGGTGCGATTGGAACGGGTAGTATTAGTGGTATCGCCACGGCGATTGCCATTGGGGGCTTAGGCTCTTTATTTTGGATGTGGGTAGCCGCCTTGTTAGGCATGGCTACTGCATTTTCTGAAGCACTATTAGCTGTAAAATATAGAATAGAAATGCCAAACGGAAGTATGGCAGGTGGGCCTATGTATATCTTGAGTAAAGGCTTATCTTATAAAAAATGGGCAATATTCTTTTCTGTAGTAGCGGCTGTAACAGCGTTAGGTACAGGCTGTGCTGTGCAATCTAACTCGGTCGCGCATGCTATAGAATCACTGATTGCTGTGCCCCGCTTAATGACCGGCATATTAATGGCTATAACAGCAGGCTTAGTAATACTAGGTGGCGTAAAAAGTATTGGTAAGGTGGCAGGAGTCTTGGTCCCTTTTATGGCAGGATTATATTTATTAGCAGGCCTTTGCGTCTTAGGATTTCATTTTGACAAGATATGGATGGCTTTAGAGCTTATAATACAATCAGCATTTACAGGGCAAGCAGCCATGGGGGGCTTTGCTGGTGCTACTATGCTTATGGCTATAGAAAGGGGTATTTCTAAAGGATTATTTTCAAACGAAGCAGGCTTAGGCAGTTTACCAATAGCTGCTGCTAGTGCCCAAACGGATGAGCCCACCTACCAAGGTTTACTTGCTATCAGTGGGGTATTTATCTCTACTATGCTTATTTGTACGATTACCGGGCTTGTAATTGCGGTAACCGGTGTTTTAAATGAAGGGTTAACTGGCTCTGCGCTGGCACTAGCAGCATTTGGCTCGACCTGGAATGTTTTACCGTATATTGTGGTTGTGGGATTAATATTATTTGCTTTTACAACCGTACTCGCCTGGGAATATTACGGTGAGAAGTGTGTAGAATTTTTGATAGGTACTAAAGGTATTATAGGTTACCGTTGTGTGTATATTGCTATGCTGGTTTTAGGGGCGATAGCTGATTTAGATTTAATATGGGCAATAGCCGATATTGCCAATGCTTTTATGGCAATACCGAACTTAATTGCAATTATTGGCTTATCTTCTGTAGTGAAAATAGAAGCAGAAGGCTATTTTGCAAAAATTAAACTACAAAAAATATACCAATAATGTTAATGATTTCTAACCTCTAAAACTGGGGGGTGTTACCCTTATTATCAAAATCAATTTCCGTTAGTACAGGTTCTTTTTCATGTGCTTCAGCAGGTACTATAGGAAAATGCAGAGCTATAGGGGCAGGGTTTAATCGTATTGCGGGCGCTCTAGATGGAAGTGCTGGTGGGTTTGGGGTAATTTGCGTGATGCCTGGAATAGCTGTAAAACCTTCTCTTTCAGGCAAAGGTAAATTTTGATTAACAGTATTGGTATTGCTTGGTGCTCTTAACATGGGGTATTCCTCCTAAATTTAAATAATAAGTATGAGTTTAGGTATAAATATCAGTTCTCAATCAACTTCATTTATAACAATTTAACATAATAACTTAATCGATTTCTATAAGAAAATTTATTTTAAAATAGGTGTAATGTCTAGAATTAATGTACATAGAAATATTTAATGGTAGATTTTAACTAGAGAATATGATAAGGTCAGTTTTTTAATAAATTATAATGGAACGATTGACATGAAAGAATTAATACGCAATGTTTGTACCTATGGCTCTCTCGCTCTTTTGCAAAAAATATTTTTAAATGCATTAACTAATAAATCTATTTCAATTAGACAATACAAAAAATATCTTAATTTTGCATTTGATTGCACTGCACTTAAAGGTACCGATAAGTCTTTTGCCTGTTTTTTATTGGAGCAGGGCTGTACTATTCCATTAATTTTGCAAGGTAATAGTGATAATTTTGATGCAAGGTTGTATCAAAATTTATTATGGACCTGTTTAGTCATGGGCTATGATAATGGGATTGCGAGTTTAATAAATTTTAATAAACAATATACTTTTATTGCGCAAGATATAATGTTTTTGTTAGAAGAAGCATTAAGAGCGAAAACTAAAAAGTCCCAACATTTTACCCATCCAAGTGTAATGGTTGCTATGATAGTAGATAAAATAAAGAAAAAAAATCAAGATTGTAGTAATTCTTATAATGAAGAATTACAAAAAATTAATACTACCATAAACTGGAGTTACGACATGCTTGATAGCTTTGTAGCCCAAAAACAAAAATTGGAAAATAATATTCAGTTGCAAAAAAAAGCCATTATGAATCGTTATAAAGGAACTGATATTAGCGAGAAAGAGTTAGAGTTGAAAATTTTGCAGATAGGTGGAATACATACTATAACTCAAATTCAAAGAAATATAGACTCAGAAAAAAGATATATTAGTACTTACGAACATGCTAAAGCACTCATCGAAGTAAAGAAAGCACAAAGTGACATGGAGTATGCTGACATCAATTTATTGATTGTAAATGCCCTATTAAGACAATATAGAAAAAATAAACCAATTGTTGCTGCGACGGTAGAAGATTATGAATATCAAATTGAAAAGTATGAGCAGATTAAATCTAACGCACAAAAAAAATTAAATTATGTTCAAACCAATGATATTCTTTTATCTAAAAAAATAAGCCCTTTAAGACTTGAAAAAAATAGGCCTAGCAATGTAGTGAGTATCTCAGGAGGAAGTTTATTAAGACATAAACCACTCGATTTGTCTTCACCAAAATCAGCCCCACACTCACCTCAATCTAATAGAGAAATTTTATTACATTTACGTTTGCAACATGATTTACATAAAATTAAAAAAGAAAGCCTATCGGTAGAAAAATTAGAAAAAATTACATTGAACAGCGTGTAACGATTGTTTCAATAAAAATTTTTATGGGGAAGCAATGCCAGTGGATGGTATTGCTTCCCCAATAGCTTAATTAATTACACAACAACTTTTTGCTTGAGTGGCCTCTGCAATAATAGCATTCACGCTGTTTAGCGCAGCATCATCGACGTCAAAAGAAATATTCCAAAATAATAGGAAGGAGGTTTTTATAGAAAAACACTCAAAGGGGCGTATGCCTGGCATTATTTTTTTCCATAATTTATACTACTAAAAAAATTACGTATTTATTAATTACTATTTTTTGAAGTAGCAGTTTTTATGATATAAAGATGTTCTTCATAATCTTCCATAACCTCAGGATCACCTAACATAAGTTTAAATTTAATAATATGGGGGGCAACAAAAGCTTCCGGTGCGACACTAAATTTCCAGCTTTCTTCCCCATCCAAGTATTTATGTTCTTTTAAGGTTAATAATTTATTGTCATAATTTTCTAAAAACCATACATAACCCGCAGTAGATTCTTCTTTAATGGTAAAAACAGGTTTATTTTTGATAACAGTGATTTGCACGGGATCGTCGTAAGCTTTTACGGTATCCGCGCTTAAAGAGATGGTGGGGTATAACAGTAGACTGAGTATTACCATGCTGGCTTGAGAATAACGTTTGTAGTTAATTAACATACTTCCTCCTTTCCCTATATGGGTAGTACTCAAAATAAAAAACTTTTACTAAAAATAGTGTAACAAAATTTCCTCACTGTGAATACTGCTTCCATTGCAAGCTATAATTATAGGCTTGCGCGCATTTGCTAATACCATAAATTCCAGAAAAATATAACCATTATTCCTAAAGGGGCGATATATCTTACTAAAAAGCGCCATACATAAAATAAAATGATGGGGCGTTTTATCGATAGCTCTTCTCGACTAATCGCCATAGGTATCTTCCAACCTGCAAATATAACAAAAGCAAGCCCTCCTAAGGGCAAGAGAATATTGGTGGTCAAATCGGCCATGGCATCAAAAATTGTGAATTTATGAAAAATTTTTATTGAATGCCATACATTAAAAGAAAGCGCTGCGGCTACTCCTGCAAGCCAACAAACTGAGCCTACAATCCAACTTGCTGTATGGCGCTTTAAGTGCATGCGTTCCATTAATAACATCACTAAAGGTTCTGCCATAGAAAGGGTAGAGCTCCATGCTGCGAACCATAATAAAATGAAAAATAAACTTCCGATAACAGGACCCAAAGGCATGTACGAAAAAGCAATAGGTAGCACTTTAAACATTAAGCCAGGGCCTGCTTCAGGGCTTAAATTATGTCCAAAAACCAGCGGGAATATTGCAAAACCTGCCAATAGAGCTACTAATACATCTAAGCCTGCAATAATACAAACACTTTGTGCGATTTTGGTTTTAGGGGGTAAATAGCTGCCATATACGAGCATAGCTCCAGCACCTATGGCCAAGGTAAAGAAGGCATGCCCTAGAGCATAAATAATGACGCTTGGAGTAATTTTTGCAAAATCAGGAATAACTAAAAAATTCCATGCCGCAGTAAAATTCCCGGTAAAACAGCTATATAGCATTAAAATAACTAATATAATAAACAATAATGGCATCATAATTTTAGAAATGCGCTCTATACCCGCTTGCACCCCTTTAGCGACCACTGCTAAAGTAATAAACATAAAAAAAGTATGCCATAGTACTAATGAAAGCGGCGAACTTAAAAAATCTACCCAAATATCTTGAATTTGTCCTGCATGTAAATGGTTTAACGAACCAGTAATGGCTTTATAAAGATATGCTAAAGACCATCCTGCTATAACGCTATAAAATGATAATACGAGAGTCAAACCCAGTGCACCCCACCATCCTATTAATTGCCATGCTGGACTTTTGTGATATTTTTTGGCTAAAAGACGAAAAGAGTCAATAGGATTAGCTTGACCTAAACGTCCAATTAAGATTTCTGCTATCATGGTGGGGATGCCGATTAACAAAATAGCAAGTAAATATAAACAAACAAATGCACCCCCTCCATTTTCTCCAGCCATATAGGGGAATTTCCAAATATTACCAAGGCCTACTGCAGCACCAGTGCTTGCCATAATAAAGGCAAATCTAGAGGACCAAGTAATGGGTGCTTTAGTAAGGTGGGATTGAGTAGCTGGATTTGAACTCATAGAAACAAAAACCTCAAATTAGGCTGGCAAAAACAACAAGGCTGCAACGGCTCGTGCTTCAGCAGTTAATATAGTGTAAGTACGACAAGCAGAGTGCGTATTCATGGTCTCTACGCCTCTTTTTTTTTCATGAAATAAGGTCAATAACTCTGGTTTTAAAAAAGCACTGAGTGTGCCGGTACCTATAATCATTAATTCGAAAGCATGAAGTAATAATTGATTAATATCGGTCGCAGTTAATTCCGAAAAATGCCGAAAATCAAAAGAGGTCAACATTTTATCAGGTAATAATAGAAGTGTCTTATTAACCTTTTGTTCATTAATATAGATATGCTTTGCATCAAATCCAGTAATTTGATATAAACTAGCATCTTTTACTTCTGCAAATTGCATATTATGAACCTTTCTTTCAGAGATTTCAGGATAATAAGATTTTCTTGAATGGGTTTGGGTTTAAAATATTAATATATTTTATATATTCTATCTATATTATAAAAATCCGACAACTAAATTAGTTTTTAGTTAAAAAGATGACTGTATTTTGTTTTAGATAAACGATTGGTTTGATTATATGGTATAGTCCATTTTCACGAATCCTGTGCAATTTTTTTGAGTATATTCATGAATCAAGAAAGCAGTTCATTCAATCCCATTTTTAAACAAAGGACTGTAAATCCGCTACTGTATAAAGCAAGTGTAGAATTAGGGCTTGACTCCATGTTAGCGCATATTATTGCCGGACGTCCTCTCTTAAAAGATGCTATTATTGAAGAGCTTATTTATCCCAAATTAAAATATTTATCAGTTCCTTCTAGTCTTGCAGATATTCAAAAAGCGGCAATACGAGTAGCGCAAGCCATACAAAATGGTGAAGTCATTGGTTTAGAAACCGATCATGATTGCGATGGCCAAACTAGTCATGCCGTGTTGTTCCATAATTTAGTACATCATTTTAAACATCCAGAAACCAAAATACATTCCTATATAGGTCATCGTTTAGAAGAAGGCTACGGCTTATCAGAAGCTTTAGCAAAACGAATACTCTCTACTAAGGTACGTCCTAGTTTGGTTATTACTGCAGATAATGGTTCTTCCGATGAATTACGTATTGCCCTATTAAAAGAAGCAGGGATAGATGTGATAGTAACCGACCATCACATGATTCCAAAAGCTGGTTTTCCCAAAAGTGCTTATGCATGTATAAATCCTACTCGGGAAGATTGTGGCTATCCGGATAATTATATCGCAGGCTGCATGGTAGCTTGGTTATTAATGACGGCCGTAAGAGCACAATTGATAGCAGCTAATTATTTACCTATTGATGCCCCAACATTAACCGATACTTTGGATTTTGTGGCAGTGGGCACGGTTGCAGACTGTGTCAGCATAGCAAAAAGTGTAAATAACAGAGCGGTAGTGCTATATGGTTTACGTTTAATAGAAAAAGGAACACGCCCTTGTTGGCGGGTATTAAAACCTTTTTTTAATGGCAAATTATGTGCCGAAGATTTAAGTTTTCGAATTGGGCCATTGTTAAATAGTGATGGTAGATTATCTACCGCCTTAAGTTCTGTCAGTTTTTTGTTAGCAAAAAATGATACTGAAGCCCAACAATGGATTGAATTATTACAAGAACAAAATGAAAAAAGAAAACTTATTCAAAAAACTATTGTAAGCAATGCGATGCAACTTGCCCACAAAAAAGTTGCTGCAGGTTTTTATAGTTTATGTATTTATTTAGCAGATGGGCATCCAGGGGTTCATGGAATAGCTGCCAGTCGCATAAAAGACTATTTTGGTAGGCCCACTGCTATCTTTGCGCCTAAGCAAGGTATGAATGGAATAATTACCGGTTCGGTTAGAGCTATTGAAGAATTGCATGTTTACAATGCCTTGCTAGAAGTAGATAAAATGCATCCCGATTTATTAATTGGATGGGGAGGGCATAAGGGGGCAGGAGGCTTAACGCTGCAATTATCGAATTTTGATGTTTTTGTTGCGAGTTTTGAAAGCGTGGTTCGTAAACAATTAGCAGCTTGTAATATTGGTCCCACTATTTTAACGGATGGGATGCTTGGCCCAGAATTTTTACAATTATCATTTGTGGATTTATTAAAAAAATTAGAGCCTTTTGGGAGAGAGTTCGAAGCACCTATTTTCGAACTGGAAGGTGTTATTCAAGATATCAAACTTATGTCCGATGGTACGCATGCTCGTTTAGTCATTGCTATTGCAGGTAAATATTATAAGGGTGTTTGGTTTAATATGCGTGCCGTAAATGGAGCTATGCCAATTGAAAAAAATCAACAAGTGCATTTTGCTTGTGTATTAAAAGAAAAAGAATACCAGGGTATTACAAGTTTTGATTTACATATTGTCCATATGCAAGCAAAAAAAGAGGTGGAAATTTTCTAGCGCTAGCAAGAATTATATTAAGTAGTTATCAATATTTATCATTTAAAAGTATAAAGGAGGTTTCAACAATGAATGAATTAATCAACGCCTGTACAACCGGTGATCTGGAAGAAGTGAATGCACAGTTAGCATTAGGCATCGATGCAACAGCAGACAATAACCGTGCCATTCGTTTTGCAGCTCGAAATGGTCATGTAGCGGTTATAGAACGATTATTGCTAGTGGAAGGGGTTGATGCTTCTGCAATGAACAACTTTGCAATGCGCTGGGCGGCACAAAATGGTCATTTAGCAGTAATAAATCGGTTATTGCAAATAGAAGGAGTCGATGCAGCTTCAGCATTCTATGATTACATGCTACTTGCTGTGGCTCGAAATGGGCATCAAGCTGGCATAGAAGAAAAATTGCGATTGGTACATATGGATGCTGTAGCAAATGTTAAAGGCGAAATTACTTTTTTCAATGAAACGAATGGCGCAGAAGTAATGCGGTGTAAATTATTTTCAGGAAATGCTGATGTACTGACATCACGCATCAACTCAGGGCTTTGCACGGTAGCTCATCGTTATATAAATGATGCCGTTGTTGAATTAATGTGTGAGGGTTTACGTTTACAATTGTTAGCAGATTTTTATCATGGCCTTGTTATTAAGGGTAATTTTAAAGCAGCTATCGAGATGGACAAATTTATTGCTGAATTTACAGAATTTGTGATGATTCGTATGGATAAGATGGCGGATATTCAAGATGTTATTGCAGAAAAAATTATTAAAAAGACTTTTGAATCAATAAAGATATCTGCTCAAGTAATCACAATTGACGAAGTGAATGCATTAGAGAACACCTCCCCCTCCCCATTGGATTTATTCAATATTATTCTAGATTATTGTGAAAGCTTGCCTGAATTAGAGCAATCTGAACCTGAAATTCACAACCATTTATTTGGGCTTGACATTTATCAAGAGCGGAGTAAAGACTTGTATTTATTGCATCGTCATATACTTCAATCTGCGTCACAAATCATTGAAAGCAGTTTTAACGCAAGTGAAATTGAAAACAACGTAAAGTCTAGTAAAGACGAAGCAACTAGCTCGAATTGTACATTTTAAGTAACCATATGATTTCACAGTTTACTCTAAGTAAGAAGCTTAATCATGTCAAAAGAAATTCCAGCAGAATTGTTAGCTGCCATTCGTAATAATAAATACCAAAATACTCTTTTAGAGATGAAGGGTAAAGTTTTTATTGATTATGATCCAACAAGATTAAATCACAGTCTACAATTTGAAGATGAAAATCTTTATCCATTAATAGATGCCTTAAAACACAATATCTATATAAAAGAGCTAAATTTATCTGGAAATCGTTTTACTTATAAAGGTATAGCAGCACTTTGTAAATTTTTATCGAATAATACCGTTCTTATCAAAATAGATCTTAGTAGCTGTGGAGTTGATATTCCAAGTATGAGTCACATAGCAAAAATGCTGACTCATAATAAAAATTTACAGGTACTTAATCTAAACTTTAATTATTATATTGGGGGGCATTATGATGAAGAAGCACCAGGTTTTGTAGCGCCTAACAGCTTAACTAATGTGATATGGCGGATAGATAGCATCTTTACTCAAACGAATGGAGGTAAAGGGATTTGGGCATTAGCAGAGGCACTTGAAAAAAATACTACTCTTAAAGCTTTGTATTTAAGGCATACGAACCTTGGTGATACTGCGGCAATACGATTAGCTGAGGCTTTACAGAAAAATAATGCTTTGCAAATTGTAGATTTAAGTTATAATTCTTTAAATATTAATTCCACTCCTTCTTTCTATTCTGAAATAATAAAAGATTTCGTTGGGTATAATGCTTATCGCCAAAAAAAGCCAATTCATGCCTTTATAGAAGCAGTGAAAGCTAATAAAACCTTGATAGAGTTAAATATTTCAGAAAATTATAAAGAAGATGTAAGTGAAGAGGTGTTTA
>Ga0302300_1000974_pt1 | contig 17459 bp, 15 predicted proteins | sample III_Palsa_E1_1_FD_198756 | JGI IMG/M metagenome (GOLD analysis project Ga0302300, IMG submission 198756) | Peat permafrost microbial communities from Stordalen Mire near Abisko, Sweden - III_Palsa_E1_1 | ecosystem: Environmental > Terrestrial > Soil > Palsa > Peat permafrost | place: Sweden... | reverse complement strand
GCATAGCAAAGTCAGAGGACCGTATCCCTAAATAGGTCTGCAAACCTAGGATTGAAGCTGGATCACCTCTGACTTGCGATATCTTTAAATATAAAACAAACCTAATGGATTGAAACGGATACCGGCCTCGTGCGCCTAAGGCCTCGCGCAGTATGAACGCCTGCCTGCCGGCAGGCAGGGAAAGCCCGGGCCACAGGCAATGCCCAAATGCAATCAAATACTGATATCCCGATTACAATAAAAAATCAAAATCACTCTTTTAAACCCCAAAATAAAATCATATTTTTGCAGCGTGAAAAAAGAAGTTTCTTACTTCATTTCTGCATCCTTAAAAGGGGCTTGTCATCCTGAGCTTAGTCGAAGGGCTAACCAACCCATTAATCATTCTATTTTTTTAACAAATGACTTACTTCACCCAACTACCGGCGGTATTATTACTGGCTGACGGAACTGTGTTTTATGGCAAAGCTGCCGGAAAAATTGGTACTACTACCGGCGAAATATGCTTTAATACCGGCATGACCGGCTACCAGGAAATTTTTACTGACCCATCGTATTTCGGTCAGATTATGGTGGCCACCAACGCGCATATCGGTAATTACGGTATTGCTGATGCTGAAGTTGAATCGGGACACATACAGATTGCCGGTTTGGTTTGTAAAAACTACAATATTAACTATAGCCGCAAACAGGCTAACGAAAGCATACAGGATTATTTCCAACAACAGAACATCGTAGGTATTAGCGATATTGATACCCGTCAGCTGGTTCGCCATATACGCGATAAAGGTGCGATGAACGCGATTATCTCATCAGAAATTACTGATATTGAAGAGCTAAAAGCTAAGTTAGACCTGGTGCCATCAATGGATGGTTTGGAGCTATCTTCACAAGTATCTACCAAAGAAACCTATACTTTTGGGGATGAAAACGCTAAGTACCGTGTAGCGGTGCTTGACTTAGGTGTTAAGAAAAACATCCTGCGCAATTTTGATGATCGTGATGTATATGCCAAGGTTTATCCCGCAAAAACATCATTTGAGGAGATGGAAAAGGACTTTTCGCCATCTGGTTACTTCATCTCAAATGGCCCCGGCGATCCGTCGGCTATGCCTTATGCGATTGATACCGTGAAAGAAATATTGGCGGCAGGCAAACCAATGTTCGGGATATGTTTAGGTCACCAGTTATTGGCCTTGGCTAACGATATCCCAACCCAAAAAATGTTTAATGGTCACCGCGGATTAAATCATCCGGTAAAAAATATCATAATTAACCATTGTGAGGTTACGTCACAAAACCACGGTTTTGGTGTAGTACCTGAAGCGGTAAGAGCATCAGACAAAGTAGAAATTACCCACGTAAACTTGAACGACCAGTCGATTGAAGGGATCCGTGTAAAAGACAAAAAAGCGTTCTCGGTACAATACCACCCGGAATCATCACCTGGCCCGCACGATAGCAGGTATTTATTTGATGACTTTATTAAGTTGATGAATTAAGAGATTATCAATTATATAGAAAAGGTCAGGATTTAATCCTGACCTTTTTTTGTTTTAACCAATCGTCATTGCGAGCGGAGCGTGGCAATCCCCGACTTACAGGTGCTTCGTTCCTCAGCAGAGATATATTCGTTTTAATAAGGTATTCTCGCCCGCTCATTGCAGGGGGGGCTAGTTCTTTTGTCTGAAACAAAAGAACCAAAAATTCAAGACGGAAAAAACCTTCAGCCCGCAAGGCCAGCTCCCGGCCCGGTTTTCCGTCGGGCCTTTGCGCGCTTTTAGTCTTTTTGTCATTGCGAGGAACGAAGCAATCGCGAATAATGCAAGGCCGCTTTTCTCTGTGCGATTGCTTCGTTCCTCGCAATGACACTTTTGGAGATAGGCAATCGTCGACTTCACTTCCCTAAATAATACCCCGGCACTTTCAATCCTTTCTTTTCTACATCCCAAATAATGCTCGATACTTTCCAGCCGATGGGTGTTTTGATGAGTTGGAAGCTGTTTACACCTGTTTCGGCAATGTCTTTCTTTTTGCTGTTGGCGACTGCTTTATAGGTGCTGATGCGCTCGGCTATTTTACCGAATTGTTCGGTTTTGCCGAAGATCTCCTTTTCGCTATAAGCATAAACCGTATCGGCCTCCACAAATGAGCGGAAGAGATAAATAAACTGGTTAATGGTAGTCACCCGTGCGGTATCCGACCTGCAACTGATTAGCTGTGCTTGGGGGATAAAGTGGGTTTTTATACTATCATAATTCGGTGTGTCGCCTTTTTTAAAGGTTAGGGATGCGTAGGTGTCGTGCACGGCTTGGGTGATGGCTTTATCGTCGGGTACAGTATAAACGGCCGCGGAATCGGTAACAGGTTGGGTGCTTTTGGTATGGCAGGCGCTTAAGGTTATGATCCAGGTAGTGTATAGGAGGAGCTTTTTCATGGTATTAAGTATTGATAATATAAAGATCTAAAAAAGAATTGTCATTCTGAGCGGAGCGAAGAATCTTCTACTTCAGGCACAGTTCGCTTTGCAAATTGAAGAAGATTTTTCGCTGTCGCTCAAGAGATAGTTCTTCGCTCCGCTCAGAATGACAAGTGGGAGATAGAAACATTCATCGGCAAATTCCCGCCATTCACCGACAGTTTTTCAATCCTCCCCAATTAGCGCTAACGGTGGAGGTGTTGTATGTGCATTTTTGAATCATAAACAATAAACATTATGGAAAAGCTACTTACAATTCACTTAATAAATTTCGCGTTAAACGCGGCCGAGCACATACATGCTTTGCTTACAACAATGGGTCACCTGGTAAAATAAAACATTATGAAACAGCTTATCACTATATACAACTATTTGCAGATAAACCTGTTTCGTTTTGCGGCAGCTTTTTTGCTTAATTGGTATTAGGCCCTTTGTAATTCCCCTCTTAAGAGGGGGGCGTTGAGATAGCGTGATGGCAGTGGTGTGTTTCTACAATCGCAAAACACACCCCTGCCCCTCTCAAGAGGGGAATCCAAATCGCACATGGCTAGGTTACCGTAAAACTTTTGTCATTGCTTTAAAATATATATGGTTATATCATTAATCTATCGCATTTTTGCGCCATGGCTAAACAACCCATTATTACCGTAAATAACCTGGTAAAAAATTACGGCGACTTTAACGCCGTAAAGGATATTAGTTTTGAAGTTTACGAGGGCGAGATCTTCGGACTGCTTGGTCCGAATGGGGCTGGCAAAACCACCACTTTAGAAATTATTGAAACCCTGCGCGACAAAACATCGGGTACCATTACCGTTGATGGTTTTGATATTGAGAAAGATGCCGCCAGTATCAAAAAACGCATTGGCGTGCAATTGCAGGCAGCGGGATACTATCCGAACCTTAATCTTTCAGAATTAATTGAACTATTCTCGGGCTTGTATGGTGTTAACAAAACACCTATGGAAATGCTGGAAAAGGTTGCCTTAACCGATAAAGCCAAAGCCAAATACAAAGAGCTTTCGGGCGGACAAAAACAACGGTTCTCTATCGCTACTACCTTAATAAATGATCCTCGCATTATATTTTTGGATGAGCCGACGACAGGACTTGATCCGCAGGCGCGCCGTAATTTGTGGGATTTGATCAAAGAAATTCGCGATAGTGGAACTACCGTGGTAATCACCACGCACTACATGGATGAAGCCGAAATACTATGTGACCGTGTTGCTTTTGTTGATGGCGGCCGCATTATAGATATTGATACACCTGATAATTTTATTGATAAACTGGTTGCCACCGGTTTCGAGCGTAAGAAAGAAGTGAAGCTGGCCAACCTGGAAGATGTGTTTATTAATTTAACAGGTAAGGAGTGGAGAGAAGGATAGATTTCAGTGTGCAGTTGCCGATCGGCAGTTTGCAAATAGATACTAATGATATAATGACTAATGAGTAAACCATACAGTAATTTTAATGCGACTTTGGCTATTGCCAAGGCTAGTTTCCGATCGATATTGCGCAGCCCTTCGGCGGTAATATTTACACTTTTATTTCCGCTGATATTTATTTTGGTGTTCGGCTTTATTGGCGGCGGCGGTATAACTGTTGATTTGGGCGTGGCTAAAGGCAGTGATGTAAATAACCCGATATACAAAGCATTGCAAAGTTCGGGTGTGATTCATTTGGTTACGAATGAATCGGCAGAGCAGATGAATAAGGATCTGGCGAAAGGGCATTTGGATGCTATCCTGAATATCACTAAAAATACTACCAGTTGGCCTGTTTATGCTCCGGTACAGGGCAAACCTCAATTGCCACCCTTTACAGTGAATGTGCAGTATACCAGTGCTTCGCAGGAAAAAGGTAAGATATTAAATTCGTTAGTAAGCGGTATTCTGTTTAAGATGAACTCAGCAATGGCGAAAAATACGCCACCTGCATTGGCTGAGTTAAAAGAAACTACTGTAACTGTTCGTGCCTATAAAACAATCGACTTTATTTTACCGGGGCAGTTAGGCTTTTCGCTGCTGAGTACCGGCGTGTTCGGTACGGCATTCGTGTTTTTAAGTCTGCGCCAAACTTTGGTTATTAAACGCTTTTTTGCTACCCCGGTTAAGCGGTATAGCATTGTGGTAGGCGAAGCTTTGGCAAGGATCACCTTCGCGCTGATTGGTGCATCCTTTATATTATTGATCGGGCGATTTGCTTTTGGTTTTACGCTGATACACGGGTTTGTCACGTTTATTAATATGCTGATTCTGTCCTTTATTGGGGTGGTGGTATTTATGGGTTTCGGGTTTACGGTATCCGGTATCGCCAAAAATGAAAGCACCGTACCGCCGATTGCTAATTTGGTTACTTTACCGCAGTTTTTATTGTCGGGCACGTTTTTCTCTATCACTGTTTTCCCAAGTTGGTTACAGCCTATATGTAAGGTGTTGCCATTAACTTTCCTGAATGATGCCATGCGCCAGGTAGCTTTCGAAGGTGCAAACCTATGGGATGTGAGTCATCAATTGTTTTACCTGTTGCTTTGGGGCATCGGTATTTACGCGGTGGCGGTTAAGGCGTTTAAGTGGGAGTAGGGTGTCTGAACTCGAATTTGGGTGAATTTTTGGAATTTCTAGAATGAGCTTATCAAATCATATTCTGCAAATTCATTAATTCTATAAATTCAGGTTCAGACATTAAAGTCTCCGCAGGGTCTCTCAACGAGAACCCTGCGAAAACAATATCATCCTTACACCACCTTGTTATCCCTCGCCAATACTTTAAAGTATGCGGCGCTTTCTTTCGGGATGCGTTCCAGCGTTTTATAATCTACATAATATAAACCGAAACGGGTACCATAGCCGCTGGTCCATTCAAAGTTGTCCATCAGGCTCCAATAAAAATAACCTTTTACCGGTACACCTTCGGCGGTGGCTTTTTGCAACTGTGTAAGGTAGTTGCGCATAAATGATACCCTGTCGGTATCGTAAATATGCTTGTCAGGGGTTAATTCATCTGTTCCACTGGTGCCGTTCTCGGTAATATATAATTCCTTTACGCCCCATAACTTGTGCACATTTTTTGGGGCCCAGTAAAGTGATTCCGGCCCCAATACCTGCCATTGCGAAGTGCTCCTCGGTTGCGATTTAGCAAATGGCAACGTTTTATAGCCATCCTCATTATCGGCAGCCTGTACATAACCTGCGGGGTTGTATACATTTATCCCTACAAAATCTAATGGCGAACTGATGATCTTCAGGTCTTCTTCGGTAAACTTTGGTGCATCGGCACCAGTTCTTTTCAGAAACTTATCGGTGTACTTTCCTTCCATTACCACGGTAAGGTAACCTGCGTTCTCCTCCCGCATAGCAATTTCTGCAGCTTTAATGTTTTCCGGCGTATCAATTATTGGCACCGGTACGCTTAGGTTTTCCGCAAGCCCTATTTTAGTCCCCGAAGGCGCATTTGCGCGTATAGCCTGTACAGCAAGGCCGTGAGCCAATACCGCATGGTGGCGCACCTGGTTAAGGCCGGCTTGCGGTAATTGTAAGCCGGGTGCAAATATACCATTGCCATAACCCAGCTCAACAAAGGTGCTCATTTCGTTAAGGGTAAAATAATGCTTAACCCTGTCGCCCAATTGTTTGGAAATAAAGCCTGCATAGTCACCAAATGCCTTTGCTGTCGCGCGCGATTCCCAGCCTTTGTATTTATCGTGCAGGGCTTGTGGCAGGTCCCAATGGTATAAAGTTGCAAAAGACTGGATGTCGTTTGCCAGCAGGTCGTCTGTTAATCGTTTATAAAAATCTATCCCTTTTTGATTTGGTGTGCCGGTGCCATCCGGAAAAATACGCGACCAAGCAACCGAGAAACGGAATATTTTCACATTCATATCCTTCATCAACTTAATATCAGATGGGTAGCGGTGGTACATATCGCAGGCAACATCGCCGGTATCATTATTTTTAACCTTGCCGGGGATGTGTGAAAAAGTATCCCATATGGTGGTGCCGCGGCCGTCTTCGTTTACCGCTCCCTCAACCTGGTAGGCCGCGGTGGCTGTTCCCCACAAAAATCCTTCAGGAAAGCTGCGTTCGCTGATATTTGCTACCGCCTGCTCTACAGGATTTTTAAATGAAATAAGTGCAGGAGCTACAGATAAACCGGCTGCCGTTAAGCCGGCTGATTTTAAGAAATTCCGCCTGCCTAAAATTTTTTGATCATTTTTTGATGTTGACATATGGATGTTTGTATTTAGAATTGATGAGTAAATGAAGTTATTTTTCCTGTACTAAAAGCTATTCTGGAAATTAAGCCCTAACCAATATATTTTTCCTGTAAAGCGGCAGAATGAGCAGTGTATTCAGCAACACCAGCACTATCGCATAAAGCAGTGAAGCATTAACCGGCGATAATCCGGTACACAAAGCTAACTGGTTTCCCCAGGCATGAAGGTCGAGTTTTGTTGGGCTGAATGAGGAGTGGATTGTGATAATGTTCAGCAAATCAATAATCACATTCGACAGGATGAAAGCCAGCAACGCGTTACTGCCCAGCACCATAAAAATATAGCTCCATTTGCGCCATTTTTTAATATCGACAATAATATAAACAAACGTAAACACCAGCAAGGCCACACCGCTGCTTAACATAGTGAAGGTGCTGGTCCAGATACGTTTGTTGATCGGGAAGTATTTATCTAGTACTAACGCAGTAATAATCAACACTACACCAATCACACTTGCTTTGATAATCTTTTTGCTTTGATTGTCGGCAGTATGGAGCCAGTATTGGGCGTTTAAAACACCAATGAGTGTTGATGCTATGGCAGGTATGGTCGATAATAATCCCTCGGGGTCATAAGTAACACCCATGCCTGGTGTGGTTCCGTAAAACCATAAATGGTTAATGCCGAATATGCTGCGGTCAATATAAGCAGGTAAATTGCCGAAGGAATCCAGATGATAAGTACCCACGCCCGGCACAGGGATCAAAAACAGCATCAGCCAATAACCTACAAGTAATACCACTATCGGGATAAGCAATTTAGTTATGTTGTTTTTGGATGCTGGTTTAACCACATATAAATAGAACAAACCACATAGCAAGTAGCATATAGCTATCCTTTGCAAAATCCCATTCAGGCGCAGGTTATGCCAATCATAAAAAGGGAAGCCGTTAACTGCCAACCCCAGTATAATAAGGATAATAGTGCGGTAAAACATCTTTAACACTATTTTATTATTAGGTGTATGATGCGCTAAACGTGATTTGATAGACAACACAATTGAAAAGCCAACCATAAACAGCAAAGCCGGAAATATCATATCGGTCGCGGTAGCGCCGGCCCATTCGGCATGCCTTAGTTGCGGGTAAACATAACTATAAGTGCCTGGGTCGGTAACCAGGATCATAAATCCTATAATAATCCCACGGAATACATCTAATGAAACTAAACGTGTGTTATGTTTTGGCTGCATTTAATTGTAAGTTTTAATTGGTGGAGTAATGATAGTATAATATTGATAAACAACAAAATATTATTGCTTCTTTTTGAAGCGAAAAGTTATCTGAACCTGAATTTGGGTGAATTTTTGGAATTGATAGAATAAGTTTACCACACCACATTCCGTAAATTCTTTAATTCTATAAATTCCGGTTCAGACATTCCTCCCATGTTAATTTAACGTTAATCTTTATTTATTTTGCCTGAGTTTTATTTGAAAGTGTATATTTGAAAAGTATATAAACCTGGTGTATTGCTTACACTATGTATTTATCAAATTAATTTACTGAAAATGAGCTTAATAATTGATGTCCATGCCCGCCAGATTTTAGATTCGCGCGGCAATCCTACCATCGAGGTAGATGTATTAACTGAAAATGGCGCCTTTGGCCGTGCTGCTGTACCATCAGGTGCATCAACGGGTATCCACGAGGCTGTTGAACTTCGTGATAACGACAAAGCTGTTTATTTGGGTAAGGGTGTTTTAAAAGCCGTTGCTAACGTAAATGATATTATAGCTAAAGAATTACAAGGTGTTGATGTATTCGATCAGGGTACTATCGACAAAATAATGATCGAATTAGACGGTACTGAAAATAAAGGTAAACTTGGTGCTAACGCTATTTTAGGTGTTTCATTAGCTGCTGCTAAAGCTGCCGCGCAGGAAAGCCGCCAGCCTTTATACCGCTACATTGGTGGTGTAAACGCTAACACTTTACCTATCCCAATGATGAACATCGTTAATGGTGGTTCACACTCAGATGCGCCTATCGCGTTCCAGGAATTTATGATCATGCCGGTTGGCGCGCCATCATTCTCTGAAGCATTGCGTTGGGGAACTGAAGTATTCCACACCCTGAAAAAAATATTACATGACCGTGGTCTTTCAACCGCAGTAGGTGACGAAGGTGGTTTCGCACCAAAATTTGATGGTACTGAAGATGGCGTTGAAACCATTTTAAAAGCGATTGAAAAAGCAGGTTACAAACCAGGTGTTGATATTTTCATCGCGTTTGATTGTGCTGCTTCTGAGTTTTACAAAGACGGTAAATACGATTACACTAAATTTGAAGGCGAAAAAGGTGCTATCCGTACCAGCGCTCAACAGGCAGATTATTTGGCTGAATTAGTAGCTAAATATCCTGTTATCTCTATTGAAGATGGTATGCACGAGGATGATTGGGCTGGCTGGAAATTGTTAACCGAGAAATTGGGCGATAAAGTACAATTAGTAGGTGACGATTTATTCGTAACCAACACCAAACGTTTACAAAGAGGTATCAATGAAGATATTGCTAACTCAATTTTGGTTAAAGTAAACCAAATCGGTTCATTAACTGAAACTATTAACGCGGTAACTTTAGCGCAAACTAACGGTTATACTACTGTAATGAGTCACCGTTCTGGCGAGACCGAAGACAGTACTATCGCTGATTTGGCAGTAGCATTAAATTGCGGTCAGATCAAAACCGGTTCAGCATCACGTTCAGACAGGATAGCTAAATACAACCAATTACTTCGCATAGAAGAAGAATTAGGCGAAAACGCCAGATTCATTGGTAAGGATTTTAAATACTACAAAAAACGCTAATTGAGTTAGCTGCGTAAGCAGTTGATTTAGTTAATAAACAATTGAAAGCCCCGTTTATCGGGGCTTTTGTCTGAACTCGAATTTTTAGAATTAAGGAATTAATAGAATTCTGTAAATTCTTTAATTCCAGAAATTCCGGTTCAGACAATCTATTATCTTTGCCCCCATGAAATCAAATAAGTTTGTAAGAGCTTCCATCATCATCATCATACTAGCCTTTAATATCGGCTGCGACCAGGTTTCTAAAACCATCGCGCGTAAGGATTTGCCCGACAATAAGGTCATCGGTTTTTTAGCTAACCATGTAACGCTTGAGAAAACAGAGAATACAGGTGCGTTTTTAAGCATGGGCGATGATCTTGGCGGCCCCGTTAAGTACGTGCTGTTGATGGGATTACCTTTGTTAGCATTATTAGGCGCCCTGATTTATATCATCATTAAAACAGATATTACTAAAAACACCTTACTGGGTATTATTATGGTTATTGGCGGCGGCGTGGGTAACCTATATGATCGAGTATTACATGGCTCGGTAACCGATTTTATGCATATTGATTTTATAATCTTCCAAACGGGCGTGTTTAATGTTGCCGATATGTCGATTATGGCGGGGATGGGGATTATTTTGGTGGATTCTTATTTGAAGCGGAGAGAAGAAAAAAGGCATTTGGTTATTGAGGAATAATATTTCCGTGCGTCATTGCGAGCGATAGCGTGGCAATCCACGACTATACAAGATGTAAAACTATTGTCATTGCCAGGAACGAAGCAATCGCGAACTTTTCATAGCCGCTCTGTATTGCATGAGTTTGCTTCGTTCCCCGACTATACAATAGTATAAGTTATTACAAGTTATACCCTTTCAATTTGCAACAAATCTTACAAAAATCTACATGCCAATAAAAAAGCGTATCTTTGCGGAATAATACCCGTTCGCTTACGGTTTTGATCATTGAAACTCTTCAGATCCGCTTATGCAATCGCGTTAGCACATATATTAAAAACATTACATGTCATTCGAAAAATTAAATTTAATTGAGCCTATACTCAGGGCTTTAAAAACTGAGGGATATACTACACCTACGCCTATACAGGAGCAATCCATCCCTATTATATTACAACAAAAAGATTTATTAGGCTGCGCGCAAACCGGTACCGGTAAAACCGCGGCTTTTGCTATACCTATTTTACAGTTATTGTATAACGACAGGTTGCAGCACAAAGAACAAAAAACAATAAAGGCACTAATACTTACCCCAACCCGTGAGTTGGCTATACAAATTGGCGAAAGCTTTACCGCTTACGGTAAACATACCGGCTTAAAGCAAATAGTAGTTTTTGGTGGTGTATCACAAAACCCACAAGCTGATGCTATCCGCCGTGGTGTTGACATTTTGGTAGCGACGCCTGGTCGTTTATTAGACTTAATGCAGCAACGCATAGTTCACCTGGATCACATTAAAATGCTGGTTTTAGATGAAGCCGACCGTATGCTGGATATGGGTTTTGTGAATGATGTTAAAAAGATCATTGCCAAAGTCCCTCAAAAAAGACAAACATTATTCTTTTCGGCTACTATGCCTAAAGAGATACAAACATTAGCCGATACCATATTAACCCGACCTGAAAAGGTGGAAGTTACCCCGGTATCATCAACTGCTGATACTATACAACAACAGCTTTTTTATGTGGAGAAGAACGACAAAAGAGCGTTGCTTAACCATATTTTAAAAGACAAAGAGATTAAAACAGCATTAGTATTTACACGTACCAAACATGGTGCTGATAAGGTGGTTAAAGACCTTGTAAAGGTTGGCATCACTGCTGAGGCTATTCACGGTAATAAATCGCAAAATGCACGCCAGCGGGCATTAACTAACTTCAAAAACCGTACTACACGTGTGTTAATTGCTACTGATATTGCCGCGCGCGGTATTGATATTGATGAGCTTACCCACGTTATAAACTACGAATTACCAAACGTACCTGAAACCTATGTACACCGTATTGGCCGTACAGGTAGGGCGGGAGCAAGCGGTATTGCGCTTTCTTTTTGCGATGCAGAGGAATTACCTTTCCTGAAAGATATTCATAAACTAATTGCCAAACAAATACCTGTTAACGAGGAGCATCCTTACCCGATGAGCCCGCAGAGCATGGTTGCTAAAGCTGAGGCTGCGAAATCAGCAGGTGGCGGTGGCCGTGGTGGTGCGCCTAAACGTGGCCGTGGCTATGGTAACAAAGACCGTGGCCGTGCCGGTAGCGGTGGCAGCGGCATGAGTGGTGCTCGTAGCGGTGGTAGCAGGGGTAGAAGAGATTAAGCGGGCTGTCACACTGAGGCACTCGAAGTGTGTGGGCAAAGGCCTTTACGCTTATGCTTCGAGTACCTCAGCATGACAACGCTCTTTTTATTATCATCACTTGTTAATAAGTTAATAATCCCTATTGTGGCAATCAAAGTTTTGCTTTAATTTTAAATAAATTAATTGCCTGTTGTATGCAACGCCTTTTTCTTCTTTTTAGAAATAAGTTTTTTTGGGTTACCGCGGCTTTTTTGGTGTGGATGTTGTTTTTTGATAAGAACGATCTGCTATCGCAATTTCAATACCATCAGGAAGTTAGCAAGCTAAAAACCGAGCGCGATTTTTATACTAAGCAAACTGCCCAGGTTACTAAAGACTTGAGTGAGTTGACATCAAACCCTGCGCAATTGGAGAAATTCGCTCGTGAGAAGTACCTGATGAAGAAGGATAACGAGGATGTTTTTGTGATAGTGAAAGACAAGCCCTCGAACTAAGTTCAGCTCCCGCTAAAAATTAAGTAAGCTTTAACGTGAATTTGGTACCTACATTCACGGTGCTTTCAATCTTAATAGTACCGCCTAATGATTCTACCTGGCTACGGGTAATAAACAGGCCTATACCTTTGGCATCGGCATTTCTGTGGAAGGTTTTATACATCCCAAAAACTTTGTCGCCATGCCGTTCCAGATCAATCCCAATACCATTATCTTCAAATATCATGTAGATATGCCCATTCATTTGAAAGGTGTGGCATTTTATTAAAGGGGCATGATTTTGCTGCCTGTATTTTATCGAGTTGGTTAACAGATTTTGAAATATGCTTTCCAAATATGCCGGGATATAATTTATTTCGGGGCTTTCGCTAAAATCAAACTCAATGCGGGCATCAACATCGGTAATATTACTTTGCAGGGCACCCATCACCTGTTTAAATATTGTTTCGAACTGAATTACCGTTTTATCATCGTTTATCTCGGCCTGTATCTGTACGATCTCTTCCAGATGTTTAACGGTGGTGTTAAGGCTTGAGCTTATTGCTTTTATGTGTTCAAATACCTCCAGCTTTTCTTCAGCAGAATCAGTTTCGGTATATAGGTTAACCATAAAATCAAGGTTGCCGGTATGCGAACGCAGGTTATGCGAAACCATATAAGCGAAATTCTGCAGGCGTTTGTTTTGATCGTGAGAGAGCGTTAAGGAGCTTTGTGTGGTTAACTCTCTTTTCTTGCTTTCGTTGATGTCCTGTAGTATACCCCGGATGCTAATGCACCTACCCATATTGTCAATAATAGGCAGCGCCTTAAATCTAACCCATAACACCCTGTTTTTGGCTGTGCGGAAAGGTAATTCCAAATCAAATGGATGGCATGACCTTAGAATATTCTCAATAGCCGTACTTACCTGAGAGCGGTATTTCGGTTCAAAAAAGCTAATAGCTTCATCAACAGTAAGGGCAACCGTATTGCTGATCTCAAATATATCATACCCTTCTTTAGAAAGGATTAAATTCATGGAGTGGACCTCGATCTCCCATAAAGCTACTTTGGCCAGTTTGCCTGCCTCGTTAAACCATAGGTCTTTTTGAGCGGCCTGGTATTCGGCTATTTTATAAGCATTTATATTAACAATAAAGCCATAAACCTTAGGAATTGAGGGGTCAGTACTTCGCTGGCTTGAACTTTCAAACCATTGATAGCCATGTTTGGTTAACAGCCTTATTTGTACGGTTGATATATTGCTTTGATTGCGCTCAGTAATAGATTTAGTGTAAGCAGCCTTATCGCCATGATAGAGCAGGTGCTCAAAAAAATAATTGTACGACGATTCAATTTCACCGGGTTCATAACCTAACACCCGGTAAAAGCCGTCGTACCATTTAACCTCATTAGTATTGATGTTAAACTCCCAAATACCTGCATTTGTATTATTTACTACATGAGTAAATTGGGATGCACTATCTTTTGAATTGTGATCGTCAGTAAAACTCATATATTAATTAGTCCATTCATAACACGCATGCACATGTAAAATATGTGCCACTAATATCAATTTCGCTTATTTAAAACCTCAGGTTGTTAATTTTATAATATAGATTAAAATACAGACGGTAAATATACTAATGATATGGTATAAATAGCTATAAACAAGCTGTTTACAAGTCTTATTTCGGTCAAATTACTTTATTGTTTGTAACTAATGGTTAATTAAAGTGGGCATACTTTAAAGCAAATTTTCAAAGAAATTTTCTTTTAATAAATATGATGCCTTTATACGTTTAGAATGGACAATTTTATATAACCAAATGGAAATCTGTTATTAACTATCGGGAAATATGATTGTTGTAAAAAATTTCCTAATAATTTATTTGTACAGATTAATGGGCATAAATATTTATCCACATTCTAATTTATAATAGTTTTTAGGGTAAGTATACGGGATAAGCTTTAGGTATGTTGTATAACCCATAGCTGTGTATTGTGTTATACAGCTATGGGTATAGTATAAGGGAGCGCGCGTAATTACTCTGCTCTTCTGGGTTTTGCAGTAGCTTTTGGCTTAGCAGTAGCCTTTGGTGCCGGTTGTTTAGTAACAGCCTTAGGTGCGGTAGTTGCAACTGGTTTTTTAACAGCAACAGCAGGCTTTGCAGCATCAGAATCAGCTTCTTCAGCAGCAGGGGCTTCGGTAGCAGGTGTTTCGTTAAACAATGGCATATCTTTAAGGATATGGAACCAGTTAACGATTTTTTTCATATCAGATGCGTAAACCTTTTCCTCATCATGATCCGGGGCAACTTCCAGGAAAAACTCCCTTAGTTTTTTGCCATCGGTTTTAGAATCAGGAACGTTTGCCGCGGTTTTCATTTTAGCGAAAACATCCGTAAGCTTAATATCCTCGTTAAAACCAAAAATGGTAATTTCATCTAAAGCAGCCAGTTTAGCTGTTGAAAGGTTGGCCACTAATTTTGTTTTTTGCGCATCCAGGCTCTCCAATATAAAGCCTGTTTTATTTTGTGAAAGCGCTTTCCACAATCCCGGTTTGCCGGATACTGCTACTATTCCCTGTAAGTTCATGTTTGGTTGATTGGGTTGAATTGGTTGATTAAGTGAGTAGTTAAAAACCAATCAACTTAATCAACCCATTCAACTATTCACTAGTCTTCTATTACTTCTATGGTTAAAATCTTATCGTTTTGGCGGATAGCGTCAACCACGTCAACATTTTCAATCACTTTACCAAAGCAAGTGTGATTACGATCTAAATGCGCGGTATTTTCGCGGCTATGGCAAATGAAAAATTGTGAACCACCAGTGTTACGGCCAGCATGAGCCATTGATAATACACCACGATCATGGTATTGATTATCACCTGTTAATTCGCAATCAATTTTGTAACCCGGGCCACCAGCACCAGTGCCGGTTGGGTCGCCACCCTGTATCATAAAGTTAGGGATAACCCTGTGGAAAGTTACGTTGTCATAAAATCCTGATTTAGCCAGTTTTTTAAAATTAGCCACTGCAATAGGGGCATCATTATCATAAAACTCGACAGTCATGTCGCCTTTTTCGGTTTTAATAATCGCTTTACTCATTTCTAATTTTTATATAGTTGGCAAATGTAATAAATTGACGTGAAAGCCGAAAAGATAAATAGTGGTCGGTGAAAACACCGGGTAAGCTAAATAAATTGTCTGAACCTGAATTTATTGAATTAAAGAATTACCAGAATTCTAAAAATTCAATAAATTCTAAAAATTAGAGTTCAGACAAGTTATTCCATAATACCAACCACAAATATTCGTTAAATTTGAACATGCTTCGCTCCAAAATACTTTTAACTTTCACCTTTTTACTTTTAACGCTCTTTACAAGGGCGTCTTCCATCCTTATCCCGATGGATGATGAGCAGAAGGATTGTTTAAAATCATATGGTATTGCTTTTTGGGTGTTGAAGAACAGTCAGGAAGTGGATTGGCTGCTTAATTACCGAGGCGGCAGCTTTATGATGAAGTATGATAAAAAGATTGAGGATGAGTGCAACATCCGTGGTGTAAGCTACGAGGTTTTGCCGGATGCCAAGGTGAACGAGATTATTACCGAAGTGAGTGACCCATCCGTCAACATGGATATTGTGAAGCTGGAGAAAGCGCCTAGGATGGCGGTGTATTCGCCGAAGGATAAGCTGCCCTGGGATGATGCCGTTACGCTGGTTTTAAAATATGCCGAAATACCTTATGATGTGGTTTATGATGAGGAGGTGATCCGTGGTGATCTGCCAAAATACGACTGGTTGCATTTGCACCATGAAGATTTTACGGGGCAATACAGTAAGTTTTACGGCGGTTTCCGCTATGCGCAGTGGTATAATGATGATGTACGCAACCAGGAGGCGATGGCGCATAAGCTGGGCTTTAAAAAGGTATCGCAAATGAAGCTGGCTGTTGCCGAAAATATTAAGAATTTTTGTGCGGGAGGAGGTTTCCTGTTTGCGATGTGCTCAGGAACGGATACGTTTGATATTGCCCTTGCCGCGCATAACACGGATATATGCGAAAGCATGTTTGATGGCGACGCAGCCGACCCTAATGCGCAATCGAAATTGGATTTTAGCGAGACTTTCGCTTTTCAGAATTTCACCATCGATATGAACCCACTATCGCATAGCTTTAGCAATATTGATGTTACCCCAACCCGCCAGGTTGACCAGGCGCATGATTTTTTTACGCTGTTTGATTTTTCGGCTAAATGGGATGTAGTGCCGAGTATGCTTACCCAGGATCATGAAAAAGTGATTAAAGGATTTATGGGCCTTACCACAGCCTTTGACGAAAGTAAAATAAAGCCCGGCGTGATTATTATGGGTGAAATGAAAACGGGTAACGAGGCTCGTTACATCCACGGCGACTATGGTAAAGGGCAATGGACCTTTTATAGCGGTCATGACCCGGAAGATTATCAGCACATGGTTGGCGACCCGCCCACTGACCTGCACTTGCATCCTAATTCACCTGGGTATCGGTTGATATTGAATAATGTGTTGTTTCCGGCAGCGCATAAGAAGAAACAGAAGACATAGTCTTTACTTTCTTTTTCCGCAAAAGAAAGTAACAAAGAAAACTCTCGGCTGCGCCTGCTTCTATGAATGTTAGTGCTTTAATTTCTGGTGTGGTTGCCGAACCAGACGATGCCGATTTTTGCGGTTAACAAGGGGTTTGTGCTTTTGCAATGTTTTTATTTTATCATGTAATTGCAAGGAACGAAGCAATCGCGAACTATGCAAAGCAATTTTTCTACGTGCGATTGCTTCGTTTCTTGCAATGACAAAGTTCTAACATCCCTTGTCATTCTGAACGCAGTGAAGAATCTTCTAAAAGCGACAAGCGAACATGCAAGACCGCTTTGCAAATCGAAGAAGATTCTTCGTTCCTCAGAATGACAAGGTGGTTAGCATTTGGGCCGAAAATCCGCGTTAGGGATTTCTATGGCATAATCAAGAAAAAGAGAAAGAATTTTCTTTGATAAAGGGACTGTTTCTTTTGATCACTGCCAAAGCCAAGGCAAGTAGTTTATTTCTTACAGCGTTAATAACAGA
>Ga0302300_1000972_pt1 | contig 17467 bp, 22 predicted proteins | sample III_Palsa_E1_1_FD_198756 | JGI IMG/M metagenome (GOLD analysis project Ga0302300, IMG submission 198756) | Peat permafrost microbial communities from Stordalen Mire near Abisko, Sweden - III_Palsa_E1_1 | ecosystem: Environmental > Terrestrial > Soil > Palsa > Peat permafrost | place: Sweden... | reverse complement strand
AATTGTAACTTTGTTTTGCTGCTACACCACCTAAAACATTTTTCATTTCTGATTTACTTAGTTTTTCAAACTTTTTCATGATAAATAACAATTAATTTTATTACCGATATTACGCCCCCGGTATTTTACGGCATATATTTGTCAAATGCATGCTCCTTTACTTCGCGAAAAGTATCTTAACATGCTTAACCAAGCAGGTATTTTAAATCTGATAATTGATATTGCCCCGGTAATACATAACCGTTTAATAATACGGTTGGCGTTCCTTTAATTTCTACCAGGTTGCACCAGGCGTTTTGCTTATTTATTTTGTTGTATTCGGTTTCGTTTAATTCAACGGGGTAGTTTTTGGCCCAATTAACGTAATCTTTTTTCTTTTGGGTATACCAATCATTCAGCGCGTTTTTTACAATGGATTTATCTTCCAGGCCATGTAAAGTCATTAAATGGCGGGCAACAGGTGTTTTAATATCCTGGTCGGTGTTATCGGCAGTAAAAACAATGCGGGCTTGCAGGTTTTTGCGCTGCTCAAGCAATTCATCCAGCAGTTTATGCATGCTCGCGCATGGCGGGCAGTATGGGTTGGTTACCATGGTGATGATATTATCAGCCTCAACATTGCCTAATACAATTGACCAATCTTCGCCGGGTTGCGCAAATTTAGAGTTAGCGGTAAGCAGGTTATTAAAAACCTCTGAATTGAACTTGGTTGCTTGTAACTGCTTTTTTAATGGATCAATTTGTTGTTGGGCCAGTAATAATGGCTTTAATAACTGCCATACAATAACAGGCCCGGCAAAGGCAATAAATACACTGCTGATTACCCCTATACCCGGCATAAGTATAGGCTGATGAAAACCGGTAAGCAGCGGAATAAACTCCAGCCATAATAATGCCTGCACGGTGCAACATAATACGCACCATTTTTTAGCAACACGGGCCTGGTAGTAAATAGAATACACAGTATACGGTAAGCTAACAACATTTAAAAAAAGTAATGCCTGCCATATAGCTGCGGATGAACCATTGAATAAAAGCAATAACCAGGTGCCTGCAAAATAATAAAGGCCCACCTCGCTCCAGGTAAGCCCTTCAAAAACTTTTGCCGCGTTTGATGATAATATGGCATTACAATCGGTTTTGCCACCGCCGGTACATATTTTTTGAATTAAAGGGTTATTGGTATCAATTGATTGTATAATTAACAGGATGGAAGTTGCCAGCCCGGCAGTTTTAAAAACTGTAAGCACTATGCCCTGCCAGGTTAAAGCATTAAAGTAGCTGGTATGAAAAACTAATACCGCCAATAAAATCAACAAAGCTGAACCAATTAGCAAAGGCGTTTTAATGGTCGAAAATACCCTGTTAGCAGATTTTGAAGTAATGGCCGATGGTTCGGCAGTGAGTACCACACCCGAAAATGTTATATCAAATTGCTTTCGTGGTACGGGGAAATTATCATGTTGCTCGTCTGTTATAAAAAGGTTGGCGCTATCAATCTTATTTACTGTAGAAAAGATTTTAGTAAACCTATTATGAACAATAAATGGGACGGGTACATCTTTCAGCTGATCATTCTCAATTTTAAATGCAGCATTTGGGATGTTAAAGGTTTCTAAAACATCACTTATCGCTAATAGGCTTGGGTAATCAGGATGGATATGTAGCTCATCATAAATAGCTTGATATTTTATAGGGAAATTTAGTTGCTTAGCAAATTTGGCTAAAACTGACGTTAAATTGTCTTGCCTCATAGGGGTATTGTATTAGGGTTTAGGTGTAGTTATACTTAATACAAGCATAAGAAAAAGGAATTAAATTCACAATTAATGAATGTAACATTATTGATAAAAAGTTTACAAGGAATGGCTAATTATAATCTGAATATTAAATTATGCTTTTAAATTAATCTATATGACATTTTATTGGGTTTTAATAACGGTAATATTTAATTTGACGGCAATCTTTATTCGCTGGAATGAAAGATGGCATTACACCATGATTGGCTTTTATGGCATCATCCTCCGATTTAACTCTTATATAGGTGAATTTAGCTCAGGTATTTGATTTCAATAAATTGATTGCCAATGACTTTAATCTTTATTATTGCCATTAAACAAATTTTGTTACTTTTGCCCACCCACAAATAAGGGGGATTAGCTCAGCTGGCTAGAGCGCTTGCATGGCATGCAAGAGGTCATCGGTTCGACTCCGATATTCTCCACGCATTGATTTTGGCCTCTAAAACACTGTTTTAGAGGCTTTTTTTATATAATTTTTATATGATTTTATAGATTTATCAGCACGATTTTAGCACGGGTATTTTTTTAATAAAAGTGCCTTTTTGTTATTTCTGAGCCGCTTTTTTCACAGATTGAATAATTCTTTCTTGACTTTTTGCTTTAACATCTTGCTCAAATTGTTCTGCCGGGGTGAGTTTTTTTGCTTTTTTAGGTGGGTCTAATGCTGCCACCAAGCCCTGTTTAATCTCTTCTCTTATGTCAATTCCAGTACCTGCACGATGCAATTCATCAATTTGCTTTGCCATGTTTGTTAAGGATTGGATTTGCTTAGTTATGTCAAGCTGTTCTTTGGTTACCACCACATGAACGTTAGGGTCAAAGTTACCAACTGCTTTTGCAAGGTATTCGAGTTCCTTAACCCTTATTTTTTCTTTTTTAGCTTTTTCCCAATATTCATTAAAGCTTTTTAGCTTTTTCTGAATAAACTCTCCCGCTTGCTCGTCATCTAAAGAGTCGTAATTATCGGAAATCTCTTTTAGGGCTTGTTCATAATAATGATTAAACAAGTTTGTTCTTCTTTGAAGCCCCCCATTTGATTGCTGCCCGTCAGATAACTGATTTTCATTTAATGCCATGTATTCAAAGTTATAGTAACCCACAGTTAATTACAAGAGTACCGAACGTAATTGCAATAAATATTAGTCAGGTTAAATTTTCTCAGAAATATCCGGGTATTTGGGTGCGAGTGTCATTAATATAAATATTCGCTCAGTTGCCAAAAAAATTTTTTACCAAAAAAAAAATGAAAAATTTTCGACTTTGTCAGATTGCTGTCAATATCAATGATTTATTAAATAAAAGGTGAGCTACATAATATTTATATATAAATCACCAAGATATGAGTTTGACAAAAGTGGGTTAGTAACCTATATTTGCTCTTTTGGACTATGGATTTTTGAATTGAGGTATTGATTATTAAATGCTTTAGGCCATGCCCTGCCCATATAAATGTCAGGTTAAAGATAAGTGAGATGGAAAAGATATTAAAAAAAAGAAGAACGTTTAAAAGTAACCAAGAAAGAGTAGAAGCAACTCTTTTGCAAAATAGGAATGACCAAGCTAATAAAAGGAAAAGAGATAAAGAAAAGAAAAGTTTAACTAATATTAATCTATACAACGTACCAGTAAGAAAAGCTTATCAATTAGGATTTAATGACCTTAAAGATACTGAGTTTACAGATTTTCTAACCCTAACTGCTAAAAGTAGTGTGTTTTTTGGCTGGTGGGTTAAAAAAGCGAAAGACTTTACAGATAAATTATTAAAGTTAAATGTTATTGGTAACTTCTTTAAAGTAATTGAATATGATGGATTTGAATACCATTGCCATATATTAATTGAAGTGCTAAAATCTGATGAGTTTAATAATAAGGTTAAAGATTGGAAATATGGAACAACAAAAGTTGTCCCAATAATTGACTATTGCTCGAAGATAGCACACATTGAATATTGTACTAAACAATTGGTTTGTGATAGTAATAATAATAAATATCAGCAATTGATAGATGCGTGGGATATGCACCTAACTCCAAAGCCTGAGATTATTATAATTGACCAAGCAGAAGAAACTCAGCAATTGGTTTCATCCGGTGTTAACATTACAGATATTGAGAATGGATTACCAGTATTGGAGAGTAATATTTTATATCAACTAAAAGATGAAATATTCGGTCTGGACCAAGGGCATGATAAAATTTCAAGCATTATTCAGCGAGTAATTTATTTTGTCTGCATGGTAACGCTACAACAAATAAATCGGTGGTTTAAGTGCATATTTTAAATTTAGTCAGTATTTATATGAAAGTAAACATGGAATTAGTACTTAAAAAGAAAAAAGCAGATGCTTTTGTAATGGCAATGGATGACTTGGGGGAAAAGTTTAATAATAAATACATTGATGGTAATATTGAAGACTTTGTCAACCTTAATGTGATAAACAATAAGCCTGAGTTGGTTTTTATTAAACCCATACCTGAAATGGTTAGAACGGCATGCTATTTAGTATTTATAAATACTTTATTATAACTTTTCGGGGAGTAGCATTAAATGTGGTTCAACATCTAAGGCTTTTGCAATACCATATATTAAGCTTATTGAGGCATTTGTTTTGCCAAGTTCTAAGCGTGATATAACCGTATACTCTATGCCTAATATATCAGCTAAACGTTCCATGCTGATATTCTTATCTAATCGAAATTTACGTGCATTGGTAGAAACTATTTGTATAGCAGTCGGCTCAACATACCTTTTTCTATACTTTCGTTGTTCGCCATTTGCCATTGGACAAATTTTATCATAAGAATCTATTGACGGTATGGCTCTAAAGCCATACCTTTATTTTTATGAAATACCTTATCATACCAGCTGTTGCAATGCTATTAATAGCTTGCTCGAAGCCTACACCCGAAGACCTTGCTAATGACTCTTGTAACTGTTTCCATGAGGCGAAATCAATACAAAATTTGGATAATCAGACAAAGAAGTTGCAGGACTGCACCGAAGAGAATGATATTAATATGAGGCGATTAAAAGAGATTGAACAGGATGAAGATATGAACGAAAAACAAGTTCAGGACTTTGAAGAAAGGTTTTATAAAATATACAATAACTGCAACTAAGAAATGACAACACAGCTATTAAACAACGAAACAAAAACAGGTCAAGTTTTCTTAAATAATGATGTTTTAACATTAACTGATAAAAGATTAATATACTCAAACAACACTTCATCAAACGATGTGTTTATTGGTCTAAATGAACTAAGAAGCATAAATGTTAACACCACCAATGTAACTTATACCGGGTCAAAAATTAAGTTAGGTCAATGGTTTTTTATTATAGCTTTTGTTATTGACTTAGGTTATGGAGTTTATACATCCAATTCCATCCATCAGTACGGGTCAGATTTTATGATGGGTTCAATAATGGGAATGTTTCTTTTCTCTCCCGTTGCTGCAATTATATCAGGAGTGATAGTATTGATTATTAATGCCTATATAAACGGCACAAAAACGGTAATTAAACGGGCGCAAGTAATTGTAACAAAAACAGACAATTCATACTTTCTCAAAATGGAATTTGATATTGATAAACTTAATGAATTGAAGACCTTTGAAATGGAAGTAAACAATTTGATTTACAAATAACTGTACTTTTTTGTACCTTATCCACTACTTATAATTACCATAAGGGTACCGTTAGGAAACTGGCCGGAGATTAGGATGTTTCCACATATAGAAACTAACATAGATTCCGGCATTTTAGCCCTGTAATAAGGAAGGTATGTGAAACATTCTTTGATTAGCCTATGATAAAGTGGCATAAAGCGAGAAACCGAAGTCTTAAATAATTAAAAGTTTTGTTTTGTATCGCTAATTCGATAAGATTACAGAATTAATTTTTAAGTTTTAAACCTCACAATTATGCAAAGTCTCAAATTTAGTGTACAAGGTTCAACTGTTGAACCATACGAAGTAATATTTTATCTTATTGATGGTAAACTTTCCGGTAGTTGTACATGCGCTGCGGGGCAGGTTAGCAAGTATTGCAAACACCGTTTAGAACTATTAGAGGGCAGTACTAAAGCGGCAGTAAATCTAAATGCTAACGACCATGCTGTTATCATAAATTGGTACACCGTCAGCGACATTAAAACAAAAGTTGATGAGTTAGCCAGTATCAAAAAAGAAATTGAAACCCTTAGAAACAAACAGAAATCTGCTGAATTTGCTCTGTCAAAATTAATTAGCCGATAACTAATGAAAGTAAAAAAAGATTTTACTTCGTGGCATGTTGGTGTAGCGGCTGAGGCTTTCGCAGCAGGGCAGTTTGCGAGGCTTGGGTTCGATGTTTCTGTTCAATACGGAGCTAATCAACCCGAATATGATTTAATCGTTTCTAAGGGAGATATGATGCTTAAAGTGTCGGTTAAAGGCAGTAGTGATGGCTCTTGGGGACTTACTCAAAATTTCTGTAAAGAGGCGAATTATCATAGTGCTGCCGATAGATGGTTAGAACGACATGGGGGTAAAACTATCTTTTGTTTTATTCAATTTAAAGGTGTAGAAATTGACCAGTTGCCCCGTATTTATTTAGCACATCCAATTGAAGTTGCGACACAATTAAAGGCCTCATCTAATGGGCGAGGAGATACGATTTTATATGAGGAGCATACTTACACACCAAGGGCGTATGGGCACGGCACAACTGATAAAATACCTGAAAATTGGAAGTTTAAGCTTAAAAGAGTATATGACTTAATGGGTCTTATAGCTTAATACTTATTTCGGAGGATAGTAACACTTACGGGGGAAATATACACTTGAAGTAGCATACCATCAAAGTTATCTCTTTTGGTTTTTAACTTCGGTACTCTTTCTATCCAAAAGCACTTATAAGTACCATCCGGGTTAATAGCCTCAATTGTTAATTTCGGTATATAAGGTGATGATTTAAAGCAAACTAAATCACCAAGTTTAAATTTATTATCCATGATGTTTTCCATCTGTCTCGCCATCAGTAACTTTAATTAATTCCGATATTGGGTATTCGTTTTCAATAAATTTATCATTTTCATTGGTGTACCCACATGTTGCTTTTAAACCTAAAAGATTCATTACCGTTAATGTAGTGTTGCCGTGGCGAGGGTGCAAAACTGTATCACCTGATTTGATGTTCTCCATATTGTAAATATACTAAAAATGCTAAAAAATTTGGCATGTTTTGACAGGGAGTTAAAACTACATTATTATGTACCGAATTTATTAGGTAGCAACTACTTTTGTAAAAAACTAATATATATATATGGATATGACTATCTACGATTATAAGAACGATATAAATGCGGCGATACATAAGACAGGATTTAAGCCATTTTTCCTCGTATCTCTTGAAGAAGATGATTTACTTGTTCAGGTAAACTCTGAAAGAAATGAAATGTTACCTTACTATGATGAATTGAAAATTATAATTGATAATTACATAAGTCAATTGCGAGTGGTACCCAAAAAACTAAAGATTAACTATTCAAATGGTATCACTAACGATATTTTATACATTAGTCCGAATTTCAAATATTAGTTTATATATATAAATTATTTTATGGCGAACAAAGACCAACTTATAGAGTTAGCTAATGAATTAAGTGTCAATGTAAGTGAAAAACTTATAATTGAGTCATTTTTTAATGAAATTCGGGTGATTGTTCAGAATGATACTGACAAGGAAATTTGTTATAAAGAGGTAAGTAGCGTACTAAATGAATTAGCCAAAGGTGAAACCAAAAAGATAAAACTTAAGGTTATGTACCATGATGAATATCCCGACGGTTTTTCGCCTGAAAGAGCAATTGTTAAAAGCCTTTCTGAAAAATTCTCTAACACATTAAATGTGTGGTTTGAGAACGGTATAGTCATAGTTGTTATGAATATTGATTGTACCGACGAAGACACAGATGTTATTCTTCTATCATTAATAAAAGAAAAATATCATATATATCGCCAAATTTATAGGGAAATTCCTTTTAGAAAACGAGATGTTAAGATAAATCTCCGATTAGGGATTACAAGTTTTGACTTTGTAATCAATATGAACAATTCAATACGTTTTATGGGATACGATAACCTGAGTAATTTTTCGGCAAGTATCGTTTATTACCTTTATAAATTGGGGAAAAACAAGTTCCATAAAATTAATAGCGACTACTTCACCTCAAGTAATGAAGCGTTTATAAACGCATTAGATGGATTGGCGTATGTAAGTTATATTGAAGTACAATCATATCATGCAGATGATAAGACTTTCAAGATTAAATTGTTAGATTGATGTTATTAAATCGCTGGTATTTCTAAGTGTTTTTAGGTATATCTTAGTCATCTTATGAACGAATTTATAAATCTATTTGCTCCTATTAGGATATTAAAATTTTTAAAAGAGTTTATTGTTTATGCTGTTGTCTCTATTTTTCGTTTTTGGAGAACTTTCATTTTAATATTATTACTAATTGAAGGTATATATTACTATCAATATGGATTTTTACATGGCTGGTTCTTCTTTTTATTAATTGTCCTTTTACCTGTTTTAGTAACATCTTTTTTTGCCGTTAAACAAGATTTTACGAAGAGTAAAAAACAGGATAGATTTGTTGCCGGCGAATTAGAATGTCTATATATAATTGACAATGATTATTTTGAGAAGAACATCATAACGGATACTGTTAACGAAGAAAATAAACGAAGAATTAATTTAGCAAAAGAAAACTTACCCCCATTCACCCAAAATATTGCTGAGTATAAACAACTAATCTACCCCAAATTTTATTATTACTTAGTATCGCCGCAAAAACTTAATGATAGCTTACAAAAAAAGGTTGATTCTAATCAGTTTCAGACTATACTCCATATCTCGATTAATGCAAAATCATCTAAGATTGATGTAAAGTTTTACTCAAAAGCGAATATGATTATGTACGCTAAACGTATACACGAATTGGCTGAAATTATTGGGGGAATTGAAATTAAAGACAGAGACATACCAAGATTTATAAATGACATTGAAGATTTGTTTCAATCTATTGTTGCTCACGGGTTTTTAGATTCAATAATTAATGCCGGATTGTATTCAGATGCACATACACTTTTAGATGAGAACCAACAAGTATTTTATAAAAGTTTAAAAAAAATCAAAGAATATTCTTTACCCGAGTCAGGAAAATTGATTGATAGAATATCTGTTTTTTGGGAGTGTGAAATTGAGAGATATAGAGGTGTAGTTTATGCTATTTCAAAAAATTATCACTCAGCAATAAAACATATTTTTAAGGCAATTAAATTAAACCCCTACTATCCTCACGATGATTACGAATCTTGGAAGCCGGAATGTTTGAGCCGATATGCGACATCGTTTGGAGATTCTTTGGCAGCGGTGGCAGAGGATTTAAAAAATAGCTTAGACCCCAAAATATTGAAAGGGGAACATGTTGAAAATAGCGAAATAAAAGCTGCTCAGTTTAATGCAGCTTCTCAAACTAATTACCCCACCATTTTATCTTATGTTGATATAATCACGGAAATTATTTCTGCGGCTAATTCAAAAAGTATAAATCAAGAAATACTCGGCTATATCGATAGTGAAATATGTATATCACCAATTCAGGAATTTATTAAAGGTGATATTATAAAATTTATTCCAATAAGAGGTGAAAAAGTGAATAAGGTATACGTCGGTAGATTTGATTCAGTTATCGAATACTTTGAATCAATATTAGAGATAGACCCGGATTTCCCATTAATTCACAATAAAATGGGAGCCATCTTGCTACTAAAATATGGTACTCCTAAAAACCAAAATTCAGAACTTTTTAAAAAGGCAATGTTTCACTTGGAAAAGGGGCTCGAAATACTTACGAAATATGGCTACAAAATAAAAAGTGACCTCCCTAAATAAAAACTTAGCATGCTTATTTATATTGCTGGTACTTCTAAGTGTTTGGTATCGGTAAACATCCCTAACTTTTTTAAGTAGATTTCGGTCATCGAGATGCTACCATGCCTATTAGCTTTCATTATTTGTGATAACGTCCAACCAGCATTGTATTTTTTAATATTACTGGTTGCTTTAAAGCTGTATAAATTATAGCCTTTATTAATAATTCTATCACTATTTCTTATGGCGGGGTTAGCAAATAAATCTTGCTTATCGATGTTCTTTAATGCGGTAATCAATTTTTCATACGGAGTATTAATTCCAACTTGTGTTTCTCCAATAATATTTGCAGTTGACCCGGTTAAGTAATAATCTTTAGGGTACTGGTTCAAATTTAATTTTTCCAACTCTTTCAAAAAGTTTTTATCTATATCTACAATTTGATTTTTATTGTCAGTAGTTGTTTTTTTAATAGATGCACGTATGGTAATCGTGCCATTAATCAGGTTTATATCACCAATACGTAATCCTCTTATTTCTCCCGGCCTGATACAAGTATAATAAACGGTTCGGCAAAAGAATGCTGCATACTTATCATTAATATCTAAGTAATCAAACACTCGTTTCAAATCGTTATCGGTATAGGGCGTATGTTTTTCAGCAACCTCTTTAGTGCTTTTTATCTTCTTATCAAATCCCTCTTTAGGGTTGGATGCGCTATACCCTAATTTTACCATTACATTAAAAAATGTACCAAATATTCTTTTGGCTGACTTAACACTATTGTGAGCATATGTGCCATCCATGATTTTTGCCTGAACAAAGTTTTCTAATTTGCGAGTAGTAATATCTTTAAGTAAAGCACTCGGATAGAAGGCAGCTAAGGCATTAAGTTTACTCATGTAAGTGCCTACAGTTTTATTTCTGCTTTGGTGCTTTACATGGTATTCCTTAAAGATTTCGATTGCATCGGTTAATGGTAGTAATTCTTTTTGTGTTTGCTCAAAAAAGGCTTTAGGATTAGTAGGGTCAAAACCGTTTGTTAAATCATCTTTAATAGACTGTAATAGAACATCAGCTTCATACTGTTTTTTAAGGTGGTCATTGTTATGATAATTTAATCCACCTTTTATCCTCACTTGTTTACCGTTAAAGTAATACTCGATGTACCAAATGCTTTTTGCAGTTTCTGCTAACTTACTACTGCCTTTTGGTACTGATATAATTTCTTTACCTTTTTTTATAACCGGTGTCGTATATTTACGTACTGTTTCCATATCGTGATTGATAACCTAAAGATACAAAACGTTTTGGTAAATTCAGCACGATTTCAGCACTAATTATATAAAATATCCATTTTAGGCTGTAAATATTATGTTAGTGGAGATTCCGATATTCTCCACAAATTTTCCGTAAAATCCGCCGAATTTCGCATGAAGTCGGCGGATTTTCTTTTTTTACATACGATTTTACATACGGTTTTTACTTGTAGTGTTATCATATTATGTATATTAGAAATTTATAAATTATTTGATAATTTAATTTTTTAGCCCTAAAATTCAGGGCCTTTTTACGAGAACCAATTTTATGATTGGTAACTGATACAATGTAATGAACCACCAAATCTGGCTAATTGGTCACAGTTAATACTCAGTACATCAAATCCCAGGCTCTCTAACCATCTTTTATTGGTCCAGTTATATTCTACAATACTATTGGCATTTAATGAGTACTCGGGCATTATAATGTATTTATTGAACCTTATATAGTTTACATATACACCTGCGGCAGAATACAGGCAGCTTCTTGTTTTTTTTCCTTTACATGCACATTTTATTGGTTCATCGACTGGATTATCAAATATTGGCAATACTTTAAATCCATTCTCCGATGCTACTGCCTTTAATATATTAACATATTCAATATCATTTTTCAAATACGGTAAATTAGGATACTCGCTCACAAACACAGTATTCTCATCTTTAAACGCCATATAGCCATCAGTGTGGCCAATAACATCAAAACAACTACGTTTAACAATAATGGCGTCTAATCCTGTATAGTCCTTTACTATCTGCTTCACATCTTTACCTGGATTATCTTCATAGACTTTTTCTGTCATAAATACTTTCTTAGTATTATGAACAAAATTACCTCCGTCAATATTTAGCGGTACTTTAATAATATTTGTCGTTATTGCTTTATTAAGAATTCGTCCAGTTAATTTATTTATATACTGATAATACTTAATTTCCTTTCTTAATGAACAATAGTTAGGTGAGTAATTAAATTTATATACTCTATCTCCGGCAAATACGCCCATGCAATCCCTTAACCATATTTCATCGAAGTAATTTATAACTATAGTATCAACATTTGGCTTGTGACTAAATTTCTTATTTAGTTCCCGCTGTACCTTTTTAGTATTGGCTATAACAGTTAATGGAATATTGGCTGGTATTAATTCTATTAACTTGTCATAAAAGGTAACTAGGCTTTCATATTCATTTAAAAATCCTTTTGGATAAGCTAAAAAAAGGTTATTAGATTTGCTAAAATCTGCTTTTACCATTGTTGCATTCGGAGAAGAGAGTACTCCCCAGCGAACATGATAAGAGAATTTCCAGCGCTAAAATCTTTCCTTTTTTTTGTTATTTTTTCAATTATATAAACCCTACAATTATTAAAATCAACTATGTTTTAAATGATTGAAATAAGATTATTTTAAGTATAATATTTTGTAATTCGTCTGCTCTTTATTTTTAAATACTCTTATTTCTTTACCATTTCCATCAAATCCAAATGGACACAAGTAATATGAATAAGGATGTCTATTTACTGTATCAGAATTCGGATACAGATAAAATTCATCCTGATCCTCTTTGAAGTTTGTTATGTCAGCACTATAAAATTTCGGTACAAGTTTTGACCCTCTTTTTTGAGTTCCTAAACAGCTATATTCTACCACCGTCCTTAATGAATTGTCGTCACCTTTTCTACTTATTATAAGTTGATTAAAATGCTCCTTTAAGTCATTTAACAAGGGACTCAAATTCATACATTCTTGCTTAACCTGTAATAAAGTCAAATTTTGTATCCTAACATTGTTGTAAGGATTTTTTTCATCAATATGACTAAATGAATTGGGTTCCTCATTTTTTTTAACTGGCGTTGCTATATACTTATTAGACACCCCCATCTGATAAAGTATCACATTCATCTTTGGTGGAAATTTAGTGTTAAATGTAGTCTCTTCTTTAACTGCCGTTACCCCGTTATTATCTAAGATTACTGTTTTAAAGCTTTTATAATCATCAGAAAAAAAATATTTATCTATATGTTTTTCACCATATAGTTGGCTAAATCTATTCCTTATTTGTTCAGCTGAAATATTTATATATTGAGTAATAATATGATCTAAAATGCCGTTTTTCATGACATAATGAATGGCATAATCTGAGTTAAGCCCTAAATCATAAAAATACCCATCTTTCATTGATACTATAATTTCTACCGTAACACCATTATTGTGAATTACATCGAAACTCTGAAGATTGTGTTCACCTTGAGATTGGTTATAACTGTTTACACGATCATATAAAATATTATAAACTGTATTTTCATCATTGCCCAATGCTATCGCCTGGGCGTAACAATGAGTGGTAATAGATATTAGAATTAAGGATAATAGAAATAATAAACTGGTTTTAATTTTCATCATATTATGGTTTAAGGGTTAATTTTATTTAGGTTTCTAAAATTTGCAGCTTATTAAAGCTGATTTACTTTTATATAAATTCTTTATATAAAAAACAAGCGTGGGACTATAACTAATTGTCTGCTTAGGAGGTACTCGGATACCTGAAACACAAGACAAAAAGTTAAGCCCACGCTTTACCGTGGGCATTAACTAATTATTCATTGTGCTTCTTGAAGATTCCGAGTTTTCCTAAGCAAGAATAAAAGCTAACGCTCTATTTTATTTAATATAAATTCCTTCTATTTATTCATTCAATTATTTTTTTTCTAAATTAATAATCTTTACTGAATTACGCTTTGTGTTTTGTTATTGAGTTTAAAGTACTATCTGCTTTTAGTGCGGCGATATAGGCTATATACGGCAATTTTCTTAGTCTTTCGATGCAGTTTATATCTCGAAAAAAATTCTGCGTTATATAGTTTATACTATATATAACTATTGCGATACATTTAATTATATCATTACTTATAAGTCAGTCCTAAATTCTGCCCTTCTATGTTTGTTTTTATGTTTTTCACTAAACTCAAATAAAACTTTAAGCATACCATCTATTTGACCTGTTATTTTATCTGTTTGGTCTCTCTCATGTTTAAATTGTTGTTTATAATATCTTCTAATATTAATTCCAATGTTCTCTACCAAGTTATCGATAGGGATTTCATTCATTCTATTTGGTTTTTCATAATACTTGTCAATTTTCTTTTTTAATACAGGAATCATTTCTGCTAATTCTTTATTATTAGTAATCTTTATATTTCTATCGAACATGGTATAATATTTAAATTTCAGTGTATATTACAAGCCCTGAAACTGGCGTACATTAGTTAGTGAATTATATTTATTTATTAATTTCTGTCTTACTACCTGATGATAGTTATTCGACGATAGATCGTATTTATTATAAATTAGCTTTGAAGCTGCGCGCATTTTATCGACCGTGTTTAGGTTCATATTCCGTTTTATATCGTCTGCCATAAGTTTATTACAGTAACCATAAATTCGGTTAATGTCAGACACCGGATATTCATCGGTGATCAACGGTATTTTTTTAATGGCGTCATACATAGTAATCATGCCATTAAACAGCTTATTCCAGTTGTTTAAATCAATCAAATCTTTTAGTGTAACCATATCAAACTTAGGCATACTTAGCATTTTTCGGACCTTACGGAGTTCTGTATATACAATCTCATACCTTAGCAATCCCATATCGTTTATTCCAGCTTGTTGAGATTTGTCATATAATTTCAGCCGATAATCACTCATAAAACACATTCGCTGACATGGCTTACCTTTATGCGGGGGGGCAGGTATAAAATGGGCTGGTGGATGTGGTTACATAACTCATATACCTCTCAATTACTTCAAAAGGTGAATATTTATCTAACTCGATGTTTAAGCCAAATTCAAACCTGGTTGATAATTTAAAATCTTGAGTAGGTCTTTCAAATATGATTTCTGACCAACCTGTACTTACAACCTGTAAATCCAATATATTGAAGTCGTTGTAATTCACCCAGTCCTTTAATTGTCCATAATTAGCGTTATAAAAACAATGCATGGAGTTTTGTATATGTAACTCATTAACATTGGAAAAATAGCTAACTCGTAGTTTATGCAAATCAAACCATACCTTATCTTGATCGATCGGACAGGTTATGTCCAATCGATCAGTTAATAATTCAAACTCTTTATTTGAATAATTATTAATAATAAACTTAGCGTGGTCAATCATATTTTGGCCCCTTTCCGTTTGCTGGTAATTTTGATTGCTTCAAGTACTTCAGATCTACTGAACAAAATGCGACGACCAACTCGCCTATATGGAATTAAGCCCTCTTTCTGATAGCGATGAAGTGTAACTATGCTAATATTTAAGAGTTCAGCAACTTGTGTGCGTGTAAGAAATCCATCCGCTATGTTAGTTAATTGTGCAGGTTCTTTTTGACGATTTAATTCATTAAAAAAATTTTGTGCTGCATCGTTTACGCTTTCTTTGACAGTGTTGGTCAGGAGCGTTAAAAATTGGTTTACGAAGGCAGATACATCTGTTTGGTAACTCTTTAGTACGGTTTTTCCTTCTGTTTGGGTTTGCATTATATTTGAAATAAATTCATTTTTAATATATATAAATTGATATTATTTTAATATTTATATTATATTGCTATTATTTATACAAAAATGGCAAAAATATATAACTTATGCAAGGTTGGCGAATGCAGTATTTAGTGCATCTGACTTCTGCCTTTCTTGAATGCTATTGTACTTAGCAAAATTCCTGTGCGTTTTATGGTTAGACAGCTTCATGATGATCTCACTTGGTACACCTTGCTCAAACAAATAACTAATGAAAGTACGGCGAGAGCAATGGAAGTGTAATATTTCGTGCAGTGCGCAGGTTTGCTTTAATAATATAGACCCCCGGTATTTCATTGTAGTGACCAATCTGTTTAGTTTTGCCTGCTCGCCAATTTTTTTTAGATTGTTGTTTACCTTTTGACCCGTGTAAACCGGTATAGCTACAGTAACCGGTGTATCTTTATATCTATCTAATATCACTTTCGCCTGTGCACTTAACGGAAGCTTTAGATAGTTTTTCGTTTTTTGTACTGCAACATTAATATAGTCAGCTTCTACATCTTGCTTACGCAGATTTTGTATGTCAGAAAATCGCAGACCTGTAAAACAACCAAACAGAAAGGCATCCCGGGCAACTGATAAATAGAAGTCAGTCAACGTCAAACCCATTATTGATTTTAATTCGTCTGTAGTTAGGGCAATTACTTCGTTTTCATTTTGACGTATATTACCGCTTATTGACAAATTGATTTCTGTGGCATAACCATTCTTGCTTGCCCATTTTAGAAACCACTTAAAATTTCCGATATTCTTATGGATTGTATTGTTGGTATGTTGCAAATCGTGGATATAGTACCGCTCAAACCTGCTAAGAAAAGCATCATCTATATATTTAAACTCTATTGTGCCTTCTTTTTTGGCAAAATTGCGCAGGTGTGTTAAATTGGTGTTTAGCTTCTTTATTGTACTTTCTGAAAAATTAGCATTTGACTTTATAAACTCCTCATATAATTGGAATACTGATTTTCGTGCAGTTATTTTATTCCCGTTCAGTGCTTCACGTATATATTTAATTGAGGGTTCAGTGCCAACAGCTATAGCATTCCGATATATACTCATAACATCATCCCTTTTCTTTTGTAGTACATTATTTATTTCAGTTGCCCCATTTGCCGAACCTTTAACCCTTTGTTTTTCATCATCCCACTTAGCCGCATCTATTCTTTCACCAGTAGGTATCCACATTCTATTAGTTGCAAAGCTGAACGATAATAAAATAGGTACATTTTTGGTAGCTACTAAACCATCTGTACCTTTGCGTTTTTCAACATAAAATTTAACACTTGCCATTTTTATTTAGATATAATTAGATATATATTTTATTATAATAAATATTATAATTATTTATTAATCAGTTAGTTGTATTTTATTAAGGGGCGCAAAAAAGATATATATATATATATATGGATTATGCAAGTTTTTGCATAAATAAATATTACAGCGAATAATTGAAGTCAAGGAGGAGGGATTACATACAAAATCTCATACGATTTTTTTTTTATCCAAATTGGTGTTGATAGCTTATTTGAAATAAATCCAGTAACTGATTTTGTATTAATTTGTAGTAATTGTACAGGATTGAAATAAGGTTGTGTTTTGTGAAATTTCAAAAGAAGGAACGATATTCTCCACAACAAAAAAGCTTTACGAATTTCGTAAAGCTTTTTTGTTAGAAATTAAATGGGGCTTCTTGATGATAACCGTGCCTTAAATTATAATCTACTCATAAACCAATCTCTTCTTCACCACAATATCATCTGCCGACCTGCCTATCATTAAATCAAATTTGCCGGGTTCTGTCACCAACTTCATTTGCCTGTTCCAGATCGCGATATCAGCAGGGTC
>Ga0302300_1000969_pt1 | contig 17492 bp, 12 predicted proteins | sample III_Palsa_E1_1_FD_198756 | JGI IMG/M metagenome (GOLD analysis project Ga0302300, IMG submission 198756) | Peat permafrost microbial communities from Stordalen Mire near Abisko, Sweden - III_Palsa_E1_1 | ecosystem: Environmental > Terrestrial > Soil > Palsa > Peat permafrost | place: Sweden... | reverse complement strand
TTTTGTGTTTCAATAATGTGTGTAAATAGAGATGTGTGTGTTGTAATAGGACTGTATTACAACATTACGTTCTCAATGAGATTACCATGTTCATCCCACGATTTTTGCATTCCTCGTAGTTCACCATTTTCATAGTAAAATTCTTGTTTGAGACTATGTTGTGGATTGTCATACCATCGTCTAGAAAAACCTTGTACTAGATCATACTCACAATACTGTTCAGCTTTCAATTTATAACTAAGTTGCTTATTGTCATCAGATGTAACATGTGGATTTTTATACCACACCCTTTGAAATCCTTGTCTCTTGAAATTTACGTAGTGGGCTATAGCTCTCAGCTGTTTATTATCGTAAAAGGTTATTTCGGTTCTAAGTCCAATCTCAGCACCATTAGTGGTGTGGTATAATATTAGTATATTGTTATCATTATCATTAGTAACATACTTTTTATAATGTTGTTCATTACCATTTAATGTTACATATGTATTTTTGTTAATATCAATCCATGCATAAAAGAAACTAGCATTATTTAAGTATTTGCGCGGAATAACATCATACGGACAATGTAGGTAAATGTCAAACCTTAAGTTGGAATTAATGTCATCCAGTATAGTAGATAGTGAAGTCCAACTGTTCAACAGTTCGTTCACAAGATACATAAAGTACCCATCATCATCGAAATATGTAAGCATGTCGAAACACTTAATCATATAGTCAGTGTCGTAGATGGGTTTTAATTCACCATGTGTAAAGTACACATAGTTACCAATTACATCTGAGTACTTTTCTGGGATTACAATTGTGGGATTACTACCAATATTAGTGTTACCTAATAAATGTTCTATATATTTGGATTGTAAGGCTCCTTCATAAGGGACTTGTAGTCGACCAACACTTGTATCAAACAAGATAGACATGTTTTTCTATCAATAATTAGGTACTTTATCAAATTTACACCAATTGTTTAATGGTTATTCTCCCCCTTCCTCCTCCCTCGTCATGTATATTAAATTAACATGTTTGTTGTATATGTATATACAATTACATATTCAATAACAAATATTAATATAATCTTATATTAACAAGCAACAAAATACAGGAAAATAAATACACTAACCAATGTAAAAAGTATTATGTAATGTTATCACTGATAACACTGTAGTTGTGATTGTGATGGTGGTTACTGTTACCCTCCTAATGTTATATTAACTAGCAAATATTTTTGTTGTAACATTAGTCGTAATAATAATTATTATAGATATTATCTATATAGATAATGTAGAAATAAACAAAATAATCTTACTGAGTAAGATTACATTACAAAAGATGTTTATCATCGTGTATACAACACCAGTTAGATTAGAGGCAGCTATGAATTGGTAACTAGTTTAGTTGGAAATTGTCTTTACTTAAGAATTATGTATTCTCGTTGTAAAAGTTATAATAGAACTTCTAGACAAAAACTTCCCAAAAATCTTAACTTACAACCTCACTATAATATTTATAAACTGTATTTACAAGCTGTACTTGTGAACATATTTAAACGTCGGTATGTATCCATATCTTTTATGTATTACATATTATGAGAGTGGTGAAATGTTATTAGGTTATAACAGTTGTATTTGTTCTGAATTTGGTGTTTCCAGTTATCTTGTACATGTCGAGTTTTTGCTTGTGATGGGCGACAATGTTGTTTGTGTCGCAGATCTCGACAACTTCAACGGTTGGGTTCCATTCGAAGTGCTGTATCATGTCCTTTGATACCGTACCTGGCATGCACAATAGGATAACATCGAACTTACATTTACAATTAAACAGTACCTTACCACTGTTGTATGATGTAAATAGTAATCTTACATTCTTGTCATCCACATAATGGTTATTAGGCATAAGTTTCAACTCCACACCAACCTTATTGTGATCAGACATTACAAGTTTAGACTTGCAGTACTCTGCTAAAAACTCTATGTGTTGGATTCTAGTTGACAGACAAACAATACGTTTACCCAATTTGTAATACATATCAATGTATGACATTATTAGCTCGTTCCTAACGTAATCTTGTGTTACTTGAGTGAGGAAGTCAAAAGATTCTTTCCCTGCGCACTTTAGGTCATTAACATCCAATTCATGTGTGTCATACAAATTGTCATTTGAGTATGTAATGTTAGTGAACTTAACCATTATTAGGTTTAATAACTTTGTTATTTTGTTTAACACAATAATCACTATTTACCTATTTACCTATTTACCTATTTACCTATTTACTAATATAATATGTTGTATTTTTAATATAGTATATAATGACTGATAGTAATGGTAGTAAAAGTGATGTGACTACAGGCAAATGATGATTGATTCAATCATAAATATGTTTGTTACTTTCAACGTAAATGGTAACTTAATAATTACCCCTTATGACACAGCAGTCAAGTCAGAGTTTATAAAGAACTTACTGGTTGATATTGGCATAGACAACACTCACGTGTACATACCCGATAAATATTATGATGTAATCGATAATGTTACAACATGTAAACCTCACTTACAAAATTACATCTCATTCCTAAATTATGGTGTAAGTCAAGATGTTAATCTGACTAGTAGTCAAGATGTTAATCTGACTAGTAGTCAAGATGTTAATCTGACTAGTAGTCAAGATGTTAATCAGACTCTTAATCAAGATACCAATGAGCATGTTGATAACAGTGTTAAACATAATACTAGTAATGTTGTTAATAGTAGTAATATTGGATTGGATATTATCCAAAACAAAGAACTATTAAGGTTATGTTTTGATGTGTACAGTTACTTCCTTGACATGAATTATTTCAGGTACTTACTAAAACAACTATTTGACAATTGGTCATGTGTGGGTGATATAATATGTGGTCAAGATTGTGTAAATCCCGACCTTCAGAGAGAAATATTACTTTATTGTCCATATGATATGTTACCCCAACATTACATTGACGACAAGTGCTTCTTTAATTTGTGGTTGAACAACAACAGGAACAAGACTATAATCATTAATGGTAATAGTAATGGTGGTAGTTGTCAGATGTATCACAATGACTTTGTAATTTCCGAGTTAATAGCTATTCGTGATGAAAATTCAAATAACGATGATGATCTATGCTATCACTCTGGCAGTACTTTAACTTTGTATCATACAGTTGATGGACAAGAATGTGGGTTTAAAAAGATGTTTACATACTACCTGGGTGATAATTCATTGTATGAGTGTGAGTACTTTGATAGGATTCAACATGGGATATGGAAACAATGGTCAAAATCAGGTAGACTCAGCTTATGTGGTGAATACCAACATGGTAACAAGACTGGTGTGTGGACAACTTGGTGTGAGAGATATAGACAAGACGATAATAACATAACAAATAATGATTCTACTAATGGTAATGATGATGATAATAGTCATTATGACTATGTAGTTTTGTGTACATGTACTTACGTTGATGGCAAGAAACATGGTTGGGAGAGACGATGGCATGTAAATGAAGGATGTGTGAACTATGCACTTGCATATGAAATAGAGTATCGTAATGACATGAAACATGGGATGTGTACATATTGGCATAATAATGAACAACACACAATTAAGGAAGAGTGTCAGTACATCAACAATGTTCATCATGGGTTGAGAAAGGTATGGTATGATGACGAACAACATACTCTTAAGCAACAAGTCATCTATATAAATGGTAAATCTGCTATTGACACCAAATATCATATCAACGGTCAACCAGATACCGACATGCTTATACACTACATGGAAGGGAGAGAACTCTAAATGACCACTTACTTTATAACTCTAAGTTATAAACAATATGAACATATTTATAAACAACATATAAATAATTATAAACGACAAAACGTTCATTCGAATAACATCGTACATAAAATTATGTTATATTCCAGGATTATAACAAGGTAATTTAAGTACTATTACATGGCAATACGTGTAGACATAAGATCCATGATATCCATGTAGATGTGTTAATAATTAATAGGTAATTACATTTGTGATCCACATGGATATCGTGGATCTTGTGCTTACACGCATTGTCATGTAATCGCTCTAATATTACGAGTAATTAACTCGTAATATTTCAAAGACAAGTTGTATTAAACGATAATAAACACTCATTCACTCAAATAACCAATAAGCGAACATACACACGGGGAAGAGTTGTGAATCCATTAACACGACCAGACGATTTGAGTGTCATTACATGGTAATACGTGTAGGCAACGATCCACAATAGTCATGTAAATGCATCAATATGCAACAGGTAATTAATCGTGTTATCCACATGGATGTTGTGGATCGTGTGCCTACACGTATTACCATGTTATATTAACAATATAACAAGTAACCAACCTTTAATATTTTAAAAGTAGTTCATATCAAACAACAACATGTATTCATTCACTTATTCACTCATTCATTCACTCATTCATTAGAACAACATATATGAACATAATCAAGTAATTCATGTGCTATTACATGGTTATCTATGTAGGCAAAGAATCCACAAACATCATGTAAAGGTGTTAGTATCTAATAAATAATTGTATGCATAAACTACATGATATTTGTGGATTATTGTTTAGCGCAGCTCATCTCATAGTTGAGCTGTCAGTTGGGACCAACCTTCGGTTTACACAGATTTTATATAATTACCTTGGTATATCACAACAATCACATCAATATGTTACACACTATGTGCAATATAGTTCTCTACTTTTTATATTTTTGTAATAGTATAATTTAACTACTTACACTATTAGTATGTTAAAAAATATGGTATAGATCAAAAGTTAAATTTTTAACAAAATGTATTCGGTGATAGTTGGACTACAAACCAGGTAAGTTTTATGGTAATTGGTAGTAAGATGTTAACAAAATATAATACAATATTCTATATTAGCACAACTATGTGTGTTATCTTAGTATAATTACATAAAATACGTGTAAACCGAAGGTTGGTCCCAACTGACAGCTCAACTATGAGATGAGCTGCGCTAAACAATAATCCACAAATATTATGTAACAATATAAGTAATTATTTATTTGTACTAGTGTATTCACATGATAGGAGTGATTGATTATTTACACGAATTTTATGTAATTGTACTTTAAATTGTGTTGTTATTGTGATTGTTGTAAGTGTTATGTTAAGATGTTTACAATGAGATGTTTACAATGAGATGTTTACAATGAGATGTTTACAATGAGATGTTTACAATGAGATGTTTACAATGAGATGTTTACAATGAGATGTTTACAATGAGATGTTTACAGTGAGATGTTTACAATGATATTATACATCATGTATAATACATTATAATATCCCACTTTAAACTTTAAACTAGATTACTTTTATGTAATACAACATATAATTAAAATCTTAACAACATAAGACAATTTTATGCTTAATTATCATAATTGTGTTACCATACACTATCAAAAGTAACATTCATATAACAGTACATTTTTTAGGTAAGTATAATTAAGGTATTAAAAATGTGTGGTACGGAATAAAAGTTAAAACTTTCGCAAAATATATATTTGATGATAGTCAAGTTATCAATAATATGTTATCAACAATGTTATTAGTAGAATGTGTAATATTACGACATATAATAATAGTTGTTCCATGTTAAAATGGTGTAACATATGATGTATACACTACGTAAAATACTTTACTACCAAATAACATGTTATATATATATATACGATTTAAAAACACTATATAATAATCTTATTTATAATAAGGATATATATATTGTATTAATGTTATATAAGTGTAATATTACTAACACAACATATTGTTGTGTGATAATAGGTTGTTAAAATTTTAGTATTGTGTATTGAATAGTTGTAATAATGGTATCAGTGTTAGTAATACTTTAAATTACATTAGTATAAGAAAATTAACCATGTTTGAAATATACAAAAACAAAATAATAGTAGTATATTATATACTACTGTGATATCCAGGATAATACTTAGTTAGTTAATTTAACATATTATAAGCATTATTCGTTTTACTTAAATATGTTGTTGCATCAAAAAGTTAACATATGTTAATTTGTTAATAGAAACAATGTTAGTTATTTACTTTTGATTATATCATAAACACATGCAAAAGTAAAAACAATGGTGAAATAACTTCTTTCTCTTGCAAGTACTGTTATAAATAAGTGATGAGCTAAGTGAGAAAGTGTGTTGCTTGTGAACTTTAGTCTTACAAGAGGCAAAAATTCATGTATTACCACATAATCATGACAGTTATGTGATAATTAATGTTAATAATTAATACGATGATTACCTTCTTTTTCCTTATAATCTTCTTACCCTCACTCCCTCCTCACCTCCCCCTTTACCTATTATTCTATCTTGTATATACGCCTGTCTTCTCAATGAGGTATAACATATTATTTTGGGTATTAAAAGTCAACAAATCCAAACAATGTTTTTACGAAATTTCTTAAAATGTTGTAAACATTAAAATAAACATAAATTTCATCGTATTAACACCAATTTTAACATTATTTTAATGTTTACAACATTTTAAGATTTTTTACTGAAGATATTGTAAATGTTGCTATCTTAATAGTATCATGTGTTGGTATATGTTTACTAGTTACAATATGTGTATATGTTAATACTTAATTAATATGTTTGTTGTCAAGTATATAATAAATACTTAAATATTTGTGTTGTGTTGTGTGTGAGGTGAGGTGAGGTGAGGTGAGGTGAGGTGAGGTGAGGTGAGGTGAGGTGAGGTGAGGTGAGGTGAGGTGAGGTGAGGAATGGAAGGCGATGTGGGAGGCAGAAGTGGATGGATAGGGATGGAGAGGGGATATACGTATCGACTAATACACAATTTTAATTTAATATATAATGGTTATACACTTACTAGTATTATAGTTAATCTAAGATTATCTTTTTACAGGTAAACCGAAGGTAAGCTGCGCTAAACATGTTTTATTTAATTTTTACCAAAAATATGTTAAACATATTTTACTAGTAAAACAAAATATAATAAGTATACTTGTTACTACGAGTATATGTAACCTTGATTTAGTATAGAATAATTATACACTTGTAATTACAATCGTAACTCTTATCTTCGTTTTTACGGATAATAACAATTCGATGTATTTTTGGTCGAAACCAAACAAAATCATTCTACATGTAAATATAAAAATGTATAATATCCATAATATCAATAAGTATAGAACTATTCTATATTAAATTAAGGTATATATATATATATGTGTGTATTATTACAAGTATAAATTTTATCTTTGTTTTACTAGTAAAATATATTTAACATATTTTTGGTCGAAATCAAAATAAGATTGTTCCACATGTAAAATAAAAATAGTAAGTATATTCTTTATCATGAGTACATATGTATATACTTTGATTTAGTATATAACGATTATATACTCATTACATACTAAAGGATTTTCATACTTTTATGTTTACAGGTAAAACAAAAATGTTTGGTTTCGACCAAAAATATGTCGAAATATATAGTACCTGTAAATATAAAAATATAAAGACTCTTTAATACCAATAAGTATAGAATCGTTATATAATAAATTAAGGTTACATATTCGTGATAACAAGTATGTTTGTTATATTTTATTTTACTGGTAAAAGTATGTTGAACATATTTTTGGTAAAAATTAAACAAAACATATATTACAGGTAAAATAAAGATAGTAGTACTCTCCCTTCTTCCCTTCACCTTTGATATGTACAAGTACAGAATTATTTCATACTAAAATAAAGTTACATATTCGTAATAACAAGTATATTCATTGACTTTTATTTTGAGAACTGGTCAGAGTAGATATATTTTTTTGACAGAAACCAAAAACACATATCATCTAAAAATTTAATATAGTGGATATGATTTAGTATCAATGAGTATAAAACTATCCTATAATAAATTAACATCATAACACTCACTACTGTATGTATATTCACCACTCCTTGGATTTACCTGTAAATCCAAAGTATGTTCGATAGAGAAAATACATGAAACAGAAAAAACTGCATTAAAAAAACTATCCACAACAATCATGTGATATTATTAACATGTATTATTATGATAATAATGTATGTCACGTAATATTTGTGGTTAACTGGAATCACAGATAATATGTAATTGTATTAAACTAAACAGGTAATTGTAACACAATCTAAACAAGTATTATGGCATATTGAATATACCATATTAATAATAATTATATCATATTACATGTCTTAGTACATTGTGTTATGTTGTATTATTAATACTATACACATTTGTTTGATTTTCTGTTTAAGGTGATAAAAAATACTTTATACGACTAAAACATATACTATATACTGTTACATAATTACACATATTGTTTTTATTAACATTTGTAAGTAGTAAAATATCTTTATACGTTAGATAACATACATTGTGAATAAGTTGGTGACGTGTGTAGAAATATAATTACTTGAAGTTGGGAGTATCTTATCATACCAGCATTACAACCTAAACAGGATTTATATTTATAGTTTGGTATATACTAATTACACTAGTGACGGTATCACAATGCACAATTTGTATAGTAGTGACTGTTAATTTTAACCAAGTTAAAATTTTTACATGAGCGTAATTAACATGACATAAAAACTTTAACTCTTTTACAACAGAGGCAAAAACAAAAAGTAAATACTGTGTATATGTATCTCCGAGATATATATATGTTTAAATAACACAAATTATTATTTTATTTAATTGTATTGTCCCAATTGGAATATGTTCCTAATCTTAACTAGTTAAAAGTATGGAAGATACTTTGAAAGTTAAGAATGTTATAACTATGTTTAGTAAGTGTATGTATAAACAACATTAATTATATCTCTCAACAAAAAATATTATTGTTACAATCATATCAATGTTATAATAAATAACAAATAATTTTGTTACTCGTTATAATATGAATATAATATAGGTTAATGATAAAACATTGAAGACACATTATGTTAATTAAAGTAATGTATATTTTTTTTATATTAATTATATTTAGTATATTAACAATATTGATATTAGTGGAATAGGACAAACAAGAATATATTTGTGATGTTAATAAATAAGTAGTGTGAATCACACGATAATATAGAAGTAAGTATGTCTGTTTGTTATATGGTATAACATGTATCAATACAGTGTTTATATGTTTATTGTTAACATATAAACGTTATTAATTACTATATATGTATGTGGGTAAAGTAAAACAGTATAGAGAGAGTAACAAGACACACTAACCATATTATATCACAACACAAAAAGTATTCAAGATACTTTTAATTGTTTACTACATTTTTAATATTACATATACACCATATATAATAACCATAATTGTTAATGTTAACCAACAAACATGTTTTTATATCATTCAATGAATGTATATACATTAGACATAACAATTGTATTATTTACTTTCAACATGAAAATAGTACAACATACATATTAATATTTACCATTCTACACATTTTTATCTTTTCTTTCTACTTTTTCATCCATTATAAAAACATATTGTTAGTAACACAATAATGTTAACTAACACTTTCATAATTTGTAATTACACAATATTAGTTTAACTAACGATCCACCAATATTGTGTAATTTACATTATATACTTAAGTGTTACTATTGTGATAATATTATATAAACACAAGATCTTTTGTGTTTGATAGAAACACATATTTGTTGTATTTGTACTGAGATACGTTGTCACTTGACAATAACTTAAGAAGAGATATATCACACACTGACATGCTTTAATATAGCTATATTCAAATACATACAACGAATGTAGTTAAAATCGACCTTTTTAACTACATTCGTTGTATGTGTCTAATACAAGTAAACGTGTAATTACCATTTACATATCTCAAAGATCCACATGAATTATTATGTAACCGGTGTCTAGTTGGATCACTGTAATCAATACATATTGGACATAAAGATGGTTTAATTCTTTTTAATAAGTAACAACCATACGTCTCATTCCACTCTGATAATGCGTATCCTTCAGGTATATCATCCTGTTTGGGTTTGATCGTCGGCTCTAATACCAATTCACATACTTTCTTATATGGTTTAATTGCAGGTGTAACTTTACATTTATATGGTTGTCTGATGAAGAAAGTTACTAGTGAATCTGCGACTAGGAATTCCGGTTTATTATGTATAATTTGGTATGAACCTGAATAGTAACCTACCTTCCACTCGAGTACTGGAATTTTGGTTCTATTTGGACTACTCGATTTATTACTAAACATAACACGGAAATTACGATTTTTATCATAGACGCTAGAATCCAAGTACGAACCGAAGTTATTTGGCATGTGGGAAGTTAGCGCATTAAATAATGCTTTACTTTCATCTAACGAGCTACAACAAATAGTTGGAAAGATAATATGGTGGCTATACTTAAAAGACTTTTTAACATTCTCATCTACCCATCCTTCTGATCTACAAATCATTATATCTTGATCGTGATCAATGGGTTTCGATGAATCACAGAAATCTCTCCAGTTAACTGTCATTACATGTATAACATTAAATAATATATTTGTTACTAGCTTATCCGAATTATCTAATTGTGATATGTCCTCAGCTATATAATTGAAGTTTATGTAAAATTTCCTTTTGGGTTTAATTAATAATTCATAAATATGATGTCCAATATCACCACTTAAGTAATCGTAGATAAAGTCATGTGCTGATTTATTGTAACTATACTCCTTACATGAATTGGAGCCAATATCACGTGAAAAGTATATGCATGTATCATCACTTTCATCATAGTTCACATTGGTTAGTAAACACTGTGTTTTATCTCTATCTTTGTTGTGTTCATTATGAAGATATTTATAGAACTTCTGAGATGATACCATTACACTATTTATTTTGTTTGATGTATTAAAATAGAATAATACTCAAATATATGATTATCACACTCTAATATCTTTCACATATAAATATACTAACATAATTACACTTTATTTTGAAGTATTAACATAATTTGTAATATATTTATCATGTGTTAGTTTAACATTAAGTTAAATTTTTAATATTAACAATCGTTAGTATGATAAGTATGATTATATCATAATCTCTCAGTTTCATATTAATAACTATCTTATAAATATTATGAACGTAAATATTTGTTACAAAATTATAACTAAATGTCGCAGTTAACAACATTATACTAATATGCACGATACTATTGATTAAGCCTTAAATATTACAGATAACAGTATATTATTACTCTTCATTGTTAACTTTATGAGTAGCAGTAATATAATGTAAAACAGTTATCTTACAAGTTGTAACATACGTAATTTTGGTAATATACCAGCTATAAAACTAAACTATGTATAAACGGATAACGATCATTGTAATAAAAAAATTATTAATTTTCTATTCACATTAGAGTAAATATATGTGTAGTTTAATATGAGTTTGTTTGTCATAGATAATTTTAATAAGTGAAGTATATAATATTGTATCTGAGTGGTTTGTAATAAAAACATACACAGTAAAAAAGCATGTACTCAAAGAAAGTGGTTAAAGATACATTGGATATAAAAGACATTGAAATTGGTTTTAATACCCAAGATCAGTTTTGCACATATCGGGGTAATGTTGTTAGGATGTTTGATATTCAGGGTACAGTGGTAAATTATGAACATGTACCATATAATAAGCCAATTATATGTTTAGACCAATTAGGCAATATATTATGTTCTAAGTCACAAGATAAGAATGTTTATGATTGTAAGGGTAAACTAATACAACCTTTATCCACAAACATAATTAACTTCTCTATTGTTAATAATATTACAACAGAAAATAATGGAAGAACCACCATTTATAGCATGATCGATGATTCACTGTTCTTTTGTATACGAAAACGCACTAATAGTGATGGTGACACATTTAATACCTCAATATTTTATGACAGCAAACAAGTTGCATTTGTAGGGGATGAGTATGGAGTGTTGCCTAATGCCGACTTTGCATATGATAGTACCAGGAAGGAAATATTATATATTAAATATGTCGATCATGATCAATATCAATATCATGATAAATATGTAGTGACTGTGTTTGATAGATCTTTTAACATTTTAAGGGAGTTCACCATTATTAAAACACGTATATTATGTGTTAATAATGGTAAATTAGTAGCAGAAGTCAACATTGAAAATACTTTGTATTTGTATGTTTTTGATACTATGACAGGGGAGGATATATTTGTTGATACCATAGTTAATTTCGAGTGTCTCATTGGTTTTATAAATACCAGAGGTGATATAATTATCACTGAAAGACCAGAAATTGGGACATCAAACCGAGATATTATTATCTATAAAAACATTCATGCTACTACAGTATTTTTACTAATACTCGGAATATGTGACTCTTACTTAATTTCAACAAATGATGATGACATTAATAATAACAATAATCCAATTACAAGATTCTTCAATATAGTTACCAAGTTACCGATGGAGTTACAAATGTCCATTAGTTATTATGTGTCGGGGTCTGGGTCTGGGTCTGGGCGTTCTATCGTCACAGTTAGTGATGTTGAGACATATTTTGCTCGTACTATGAACGAAACATAAAATGCATATGAATACCCATAATACCCTTAATACTCATAATACCCTTAATACTAAACAAATTTAGTATTTAACTTCTAATTTTGTTAAATTGTAAGAATGTGTATATTACATACATGTTATTAACTATTTTTTGATTTGATGTGTTCGGTATAACCTGATTAATTTAGTCATATCCGTGATATCAACAACTAGTTGGAATAACATAACATAACATTAAACATATTTTTGTTGGTTGAGTATATTAACAATTATAAATATATCCAAAATGGAAGATTGGATAATGAAGAAATGAGCAAAAGATATAGATATTATTATTAATAATACTTCTCAAGGAAGTATAACCAGTTTGTAGTTTATAATCATGTAATTAATTAGTAAGATATATATATATTATATATTCATGTTAGTTGTTATGAACATGAACATGTATATTTATGTTTCTTGTACTAACATATGCTATTGTCTATAACAATTAAAGTTAAAATTGGTATAAACTAAATTAGTGTTACATTATGTAAGACTATAATTAAATGTGAATAAAGATTATAACACATATAACGCATTTAATAAATGGGTAAATCTTCAACTCCAAACTTTAATGTGTCTAGAAATACACTCCCTGGAGCAGCAACAGTGAGCCAATCTCCTTCAGTCAACATTAATACATCGACCCATGCTTCTGGAAGTCAACAGCAAGGTCAAACTAGTCAAACTAGTCAAACAGTCAACACAACTTCACAAGTAGATAATACAGTCAAAGAGGTGGGGAGAGATGTCAAAGATTTCTTTTTCAAGTGTTATATGGATTTTGTTGAGAAAGGTGATATGCATTATACTTCACATAATGAATCACGCAATATTAATAAGAAAGATAAGAATTATGAAATTAGTGATTGGTTTGATGAAGATTGGTGTGAAAACACAGATAAACTAAATGAGCTGATGAGCCTAGCAAGTTTCTTTGTTCACCTTAGAGATGGAGAAGAATTTCTTATTGAATGTTATTATGCCAATTGTTGTTACACTCTTCATCATGAGGAATTAGTCAAAGCTTACCATAAATTTCCAGCTTTCGTGAAGGTAATTTCTAATCAGGATATTATTGAGTTAATCCACAACTTTGATACACTGTCCGATCAACAGATTGAAGATTATAATGGCAGATATAAGATAGATCATTTCACCAGAATGTTAACCGATCAACAACTGTTGCGATTAATGAGAATTAATAAAGAGATGAAATTATATCTACATTATGAGAACATTATTGAACAAGATAATAGATATGATATTATTACCACTGACAAAATCGAAGTTTTTGACGATTATTACCAGTATGACACTTTTAAAGAGGAGTTTAGAACTTACATATTGGAACATGATAGAGTACCTGATGAACTTCTTAGTACATGGTTATGTGATCTGTCTGATGATGAAATCAAGATGTTTCCTAGAAATCGACTATTCCAAATCATGGAATCTGGTACTATAACATTAGATGAAAAAGACGATGATTATCCAACTAATGTTATTGAGTATTTGGGTCCAATTACTAATGATGACATTATCTTCATGCAAAAACAACAGATCTGGAAAATATATAATTACTTTCCAACCGTCACTTATGAATTGGCAAAAAGGTTTACCCATGAAAAACCCAAAGACCACTTTTTACGCCTAAACACTATGCTAGATGTACTACTAACATGTAGCTGTGTATCACATTATTTAAAACCAATTGGTGATGACATTAAATGTTACATTACACAAGATCCTTTCTATCGTTGTCAACAATATTGTAAGTGTTGTAATGATCATCCCGTATCCTTTAACCAACTAGAGAACATGAATAAGAAAACTTGTGGTATATGCCGTACTGCTATAGGAAAAACTAAGTTTGTCAACTTGTCATCAGATGACTTTGACTGTTTGTTTGTATGAACATTCTTACCATTCTCACATGTGTATACCAAAACCATATTTACAATACTATATTGTAAAGTATATAAAATATAAGCAACTTTAATATTGTTATATGTTCTAAAATTAAAATACTACCAACATAAAGTTTTTCTCTCTTAGATATATAACACTATTTACACTATTTACAGTATAGACTTATTCGATATGAAAACTATAAATATGTATATTACAGTGAATGTTGTTTATATAGATATATAATTATAAATACTACTATATGTAGTGTGGATTAAGGATAAAATGATATATTATATTCATTTCTGACATGAGATCGTGTTATAAAGGTATATGGAGTTAATTAAAACAACGGATTATGAGTTTACACCAGTGGCGACTTGGTGTCTTACAAATTGCTACTTACCTGATGGTGTACAAAAACAACATTATGACACTATTATGACAGCTGGTAACACATCGTTGACAACCGAACAACAACAATATTACTGGTTTGGGTCATGTTTTAAGAACCTCAGGGATAATATTGTAAACAAGGGAAAATGTACTGTACGATTTAATGTTTACACATGTCCATATTCATTATACCCAAAAGAAGATGGTAAACATATTACTCTTAGTTCAAATGGTTACACTTTGTTTATTAACATGTTTAGAAAACGACCATATAACCAACTACAAGAGTATCATGTTGGAATAGGTGAAATTACCAAGTTTCACTATACCTGGTGGTTATACTGTTTGTCTGAAGATGAGAAACAATATTTCCATAACCAGGAAGTAAATGATAAGAAGGTTTGTGTGCTTGAAATGTTGGTGTTGTAACACTGACTATCCACTCCATACTACCTTTTTGTATCTCTTTCTGTTTCTCACACTCTTAACATACAACAAAGTACATACAACACCATATACAAAACACAGTTATATTCACTACAACTTAGAGTTGTAATTTATATTGGATTGCAATTACAAATGTAACTGTTCCCTCATCTCGAAATATAAAGAATGCTTTAAGATGTTAAGATGCAAGAGATATGTCAATAACACTATTTGTATAGTTGTTAGTGTAACACATGTTTAACATGTGTTTGTTATATGTATCTGAATTCACAACTGTTTTAACATTGTTTGGATTGTTTAGTTGTCTCATCGACACTAATACTACTTGAACATATCTTCTCATAACAATATAGTATTTTAATATACCAACATAATAAAATTATATTGTATGGTAGTTATTGTGTTAATGAAATAACGTTATCCAATGCTGTTTTGGTTAAGTAAAATACAACGACATACTAGAAAAAGGTTAGCACAACTAATCTTACTTATACTATGTATCCTATCAAGTGAAGTTTAAACAATCTGAATATGTTAAACACAACAAGATATATATTAACTATATTAGACAAACAAAAACTCTATATTAATAAATGTATGTATAGTAGAAGTTATACTAAATAAGTATCTATATTAGATCTTATACTGTTATACATTTAATGTACAAGTTATACAAACTATAACTACTGTTATATATTATTTACCTGTACATGTTAATTAAACAAGAGATACCAGCAATAATGTTAAACAGACAAGTTCTTCCAACTAATGGAATATAAACATATGTAAGATAATGAATGGTTTTATCAAACATAACAAAATAGGTAATATTACTATATTATATAGTAATTAGTGCTTAATGTTACTTCTTTGGAACATGAATGTTGTTAACATACGATTCATTGGCTGATATGATACAAAACATTAGAAACATGCTAGGAAAGTTATAGGAGTTTTCTTTGTAGATACCTAGGTCAATCTGGTTGAGTGTGAATGAGTAAACATACATATCAGAGTCACTGCATATCTCTTGTATATTATCGCGGTAAATAATAGAGTTAACATTTAAGTATTTATTGTAGATTAATTTGTTTAGCATAGAATGAGATACTGATGGTTCACATACAGTGAACGACATAAGTCTTTTATGGTCTTTACCTTGTGCTAAGTCCATAACATTAATATTACTATACATGGGAATAGTAACATGAGAGTACGCTACATTAAAAGATTTGTGAAGAAGTTCCTTCAATGTCTGTACGTGTCCATCAACTATCAAGCTAAACTTTCTATTGTTGTTTGGGCAGATAAGAAACCCCAAAAGCTGTTTGAAGAACTCGAAGTTATTCTCACCAACCATCTTGTTTAAGATGTCTCTGATAGGCTCTATGTTACAGTTAACGTCATATATAGTATTTATTTGTTCCATAAACATATGTTTGTTTGTTCTGTCACAGACAGACAAATCTCTAATGTCAACAACTTTGTTACCCTCAATAGGAATGTAATATTTGTTGTCATTGAATCTAGCGAACATATCACATTCTACAGGGATTAGTTTGTTTACTTTCTCAAAAATAGCCGTTATGTGTAAAGCATCAACATGGTGGTCATCTTCATCACCCTTTATTTTAAATGTTAATTCCTTGTGAGAAGTAACAAACTTGTCAAACTACTCAATCCTGTGTCTTGTTGGATTATCAATAGTATGATTGGGATCCACATTCACCAAGCCGAAGATGTGCTGGGTATGACACAAGTATCTTTCAACTAGTTGTGAGTTGACACAACTTTGTTCCTTGATACTATTAAAGTAGCGAAGTTTTAACCTATCTATAAAATTAGCGGGAATCTTCACTGTATCATCTGTGATGACGATGTCAGCCGTGTCTTCGACAAATTCAAATGGATATAGACAATACTTTACCATTTGTATGTTCTTTTCTACAAAATAGTCCCAATAATCGAGATTAAGAATAGCATTCTTAATTTCGTC
>Ga0302300_1000963_pt1 | contig 17569 bp, 17 predicted proteins | sample III_Palsa_E1_1_FD_198756 | JGI IMG/M metagenome (GOLD analysis project Ga0302300, IMG submission 198756) | Peat permafrost microbial communities from Stordalen Mire near Abisko, Sweden - III_Palsa_E1_1 | ecosystem: Environmental > Terrestrial > Soil > Palsa > Peat permafrost | place: Sweden... | reverse complement strand
GTGTAATAATATTATGAGTTCACCCCATTATGAAGTGAGGTGAAGTGAGGTGAAGTGAGGTGAAGTGAGATGAAGAGTTGAAGGAGGGAGGATTGGGTAGTAATATGTATTATACAGGTGATGCAGGTTGTGTGGATTGGGTTTGGTTAGCAATGTGGGTGTCGATTAGGTCAGCAATGTCATCCTCATACTCCCTACGAGCAATGTCAGATGCAGACTTGTTAAAGCATGTTTTGGTAATGTAGGACAATGGATAGTAAAATAGTAGAAACTCTACTGCTTGTGTTTGTCCTTTGCGTGCAGCATGCATGAGGGGTGTTGTTTCTTGATCACCAAAACCAGCTGATACTTGGAACTGTGGCTCAGCTATGAGAAGTTTAATTATCTCAACACTATTTGAACCAGCTGCTGCGTGAATAGGTAAACAATTACACTTGCCGGCATTAACATCGATATTTGGATATGTGAGTAACTCTTTAACTACCTCAATATGACCTCCCTTGCACGCGTCATACAATAGAGTTGAACTGTAGTCATCATAATAGTTAATATTAATACCATCACAAGTTAACAACATTCTAACAACCTTAGCATTGCCCTTACTACACGCATATACAATTGGTGACATGTTATACTTCTTGCTATAAGTGTTAACATCAAAGTACTTGTCACTCATAATAGTTTTAATCTTCTTAGTTTGATTAAATTCAATGGCTGAAACCATATCATCGGCCAACTTGACTCTCTCAAACAGTCTTGTAGTTTTTTCGTCTAGCATTTTATTCACTTTAGTGACTCTCGTCACCGACGACGGTTTAGTCATACAATTGTCATTTTTATCTTGATACATCTTACATAACTACACATAATTATTCATACCCAACTTATTACAATTCAGGATCATTGAACCATGAGATCCAATGATTTAATAAACTTGTACTTACATATGTAATAACTATATTAACTTCTTTTCTATACTAATAAATATTATAGATTAGTAGGTACTTTAATACATAACACATTTAAATAAACGACAGATAAACATGTTAAAGATTATACTAATACTACAATGTTTACATATTGTCAGTTTGAGTCATTTGACCCGTCTCTCCTCTTACCCTCCACACAGTTAAATGTTCGAATTAACACAATTAAGGACTGTATTCATTAACTTAATATTGTTATGCGTTTACGAATAAATTAATGGTGTGCTAAATATGTTAATAATAGCAAAACCAGTAATAATATTAAAACGTGCTTATATTAAATAGTGGTAGATAGGTGAGTTAAAAATTATGTTAAACTCTGTTATATATGGGTGGATATGTTTTTATCAAGTAGATTACACTCATGATGGTTGTTTTACTTCACTGTGAAGTAAAAAGATGTGTAAGTTTATATAGGGTTTAATAAATTGATTCAACCATAACTTTACAAAATATATACAAGGGTAAACCAAACAATATTGTTAACTCTAACATATTCAAAGATGTCAACAGGATCCAAAACTCATGGTATGGTAACGAAAAGTATTGGTTTGAGTGTTAAAACTACCATACATGTAAATGTCGTTAATACCATTGTCAGTTTGTATTATGGGTTGTGACTTTAAATAACAAATTTCATGTGGTACAATTTTTATATTGTTATTAGTCCATGAATGAGCAATAGTCCTATCATCATCGGGAAGATTAACTACCTGTACGTTATCTTTAACTTGTGGATGGGACACTTTAACTATATGTGTTGTGTTACTAACATTAACTTTAGTGTTAATCGTGTGTTGCTCATTAAAGTAAGGTAAAGAACGCAATTGTGTCCTCAATGCATCTGTTTTAGACATTATTCTAAACATTCTGTACTCTGTCATAAGCATACCAGAAAACATACTCACTGTACCTATGCTAGTGTACAAATTAATAAGTTCTATACCCATAGTATTTAGATGTGTTTATTGTTGTATAACTTATACACATTGTCAGTTTAGGTCATTCCACCTCCATCTGCTTCTGTTTGAAGCACATAATTTTAATGTTGTCTATCTGTGATAGACAATTAATCATAACTATACAATTATTTGTATGTTTAACACTCCCGTGTATGTTCACAAGTAACTTTAACCAAATCTACCTTGGTTGGTTCTTCGGGAGATGGAGTGCATTGAATCGTTGAGGTGATGTTTAGAGTTCTCAAAGATGCTGGTAGTTGTTGTAGACTCTCTATTTTCAACACTGAGTGTTCATATACAACATTACCATGCAGATCAAATATCATCAGGTACATAGTCTCCTGTGTCCTCTCTGAGACAATCTCAACAAAGAACTCCTTACCATTAGGTGAAGAAATTTTAATATGTGTTGGTTCATCAAACACAGGCAACTTTGCAAAGTCTATGTCATTAACAAATCTTGTATCCATGTCTTTCCCACTTATAGTGTACTTTATTTTTCATTTTTACGATATGCAACACGAGCTATGAAGATAATAAACACACATACGTACACAACATATTATTGTAATATGTTATCTAAGTAACCTTACTACTTTATAGGTTAACACAACACAGAGTAATATTTTATTATAACTAACACCATTCTAAATTCTAACACCTTTAGTAATGTCATGTTATGTGATGTTATAGGACAAAATTGAAATTTATACTCCTTAATATAAAGGAAAAATGTACAAGGAAACAATTTGTGACCCTTTGACAGATGAGATTTGTGACATTGATAAGTATGTTGGAGTTGCTAGAGCATTTAATTCAAAGTATCATAATGAAATTATTACACAAAACGTTCCAGAGAAGCTAAGATGGGATCATCTCGTTGATAACGTTCAGTTACAGGATGAGTTCTTAGAAAAACAGGGTTTACCCATTAATAGTGAATACCAGTACACCTTTAATAAAGGATTTTACACAGAATGTAATATTTATAAATATCATGACTTGCTTTCCACCATATATGGTTATTATTATGGTCACTCGGCCTGTCCTTATAGTTTGGAAATTAAAGTTTATCCAAACATCGTTTGTAATCAAATCCCAAAATTAGGTAGTGCAAAACACTACTATCCTTGCAAACCCCTAATTCTTAGAGTGATATTTTCCAGAGGATCTTATACTAAAGAAGACACCCTAATCAGGTGGCAAAATTTATTTATTACTCAACCTGATATAGTTGTCTGTGATTAAAATAATAATAATATTGTACTAGAGATTCCATAGTGACCAACTGGTGCAAAATTATAGTCAACTATACACACTCTGTAGTTGTAACATGTATTGATTATATAAATAGTTATATTATTGTTATTAAATAACAATAAATGTCGAATTGTAAAATAGGTGTTGGAAGTAGTGTAATTTCCGTACCTGGGGATAGTATTGTTAACAGTAAGTTATTTGCCGATTTTGTTAATTGTTATGGTCATAATACGATTATCCCATTCCCTGAACAGTTTACAGATGTTGCGGACATTTACATCTCTCATCTAAAAGATAAGTTTGTTAATGTTAAGAAGCTCAAAACACTTAAACGTTGTTTTGAACTTTGTCACCTAATAGAGGATAACAACTTTCTACAACATGTTGTAAATAGACTATTTGACACACAGTTAGTACCGTTACCATTGAAAGTAAAAATGGCATTAATCCAACAGTTGGATACCGATTTACAACAAGATATTTACATGTGTTTTACTTTGGCATTAATACCAGATAACATTGTTAACAACGTTAATTTTCTTAATGACTGGATACAAGTTAATAATGGCAAATATATAACCATTGATGGTCAGACCTATATGTCTGTAAGTTATGATCATTCCGGTGGAAGAACGATAAAAACAAAACGCAATTTAAATGATAAATTAGTACTTGATGGACCAACTATATTTTTGATATATGTTAATAACACATATCGTTTATACCTGAGACAGGAATACAAATGTGGTACACTACATGGAAAAATTACAAAGTGGAGTTTATCTCATCAATATAATGATATTAAATATATCAATACTAGTCATTTAGATTTCGAAATAGAACATTACAAAGATGAACGACGTAGCACTGAACACGGGATTGAATATAAATATTATGGACCTAATAATATGATGTGTGAAATTCATTGGATGCACGGAGTTAAACATGGTGTAGAAAGAGAATGGTATCCATCAACTACCGCTGATATCAACGGTCAACTTCGAATATCGTCTCCCTATAATAACGGTAAACGATGTGGTATATACTATCGTTATTATGAAACGGGTCAAATTCAACATGAATATACTTTTGTTTACGGTTTAGAAATAGGTAAATTTTGTCACTGGTCTATCCAGGGTCAACTGGAATATAATGTTATTATCGATGATACTAATCGTCATAAACTAACCAACTTATATAAGGATGAGTATAACGAAGATAATGAATATGTGAATCTCCACTATATATACCAAGAATAAAACTATCTTTATCTGTTACTTGTTACTTATTACTTTCTTACTTCACTGTGAAGTAAAATTATTATAACTATTATACTGAAACACCCAATATTAAGATATATGTTTATTCTTATAAGTATTAATGTTTTACCATACGAATACAAAGTATAACCATCATTGTTAATATGTAATGTAACTGTTTGTTAAAAATAGAGTAAACATTAATTTTAACTATGTTAAATAACAATAATAACATTTATCTTGAGTTATAATGATGGTGATAGTAATGATTATAATAATGGTAGTATCAGTGAAAGGTTAATAGTCGATAACCACTTTACTGTAAGTTCACGTCCCATTATATAGTGAGAGACAAAAATCCAGTGATGGTAATGTGACAATACAAATTCCGGAGGAGTTTATGGTTCTTGTTACAAACAGGAAAATTCCTGTGATTGTACTATACTACTGTTTTCTAACCCATATGCCAATGGCTATTAATGACGTTGAAACTATGTTTATTGTTTCAACATGCAGTTTTTTACTTCGATGATAATACTTTCTTTACTCACTTAATAAACCAATCTTATGACATATGGTCTGATTTGTATTCACTTATTCATGCATTACCAAATGAACGTTTAATGTACTTGCATTCTCCTCATGATTACGTACCATCCAAATATACACATGCACACTGTCCCACATTTTTTAAACAGTGGTTACAAATTAACGAGAATAAGACCATTATTAATGGTGATGAGACATGCTTTACAGATATCGAGTACTATGACAAACAAGGATCAAATGAACAACTTAAACAATTGAGTGTTTTACCATAAAGTTAATGGTTTAATAGTTGGATATGGAATGCGAAAATGGTGGTTTGATAATGGACAACTTGCCGATGAAAATAACTACTTTGATTGGAAGTTAGATGGTGTGTGTGTGTTATGAAGAAATGGTATGATACTCAGTGAGAAATGAATGGTCAACTTAGTGAGTTGGATCACAAACAAGATGGAGTTCTTGAGGTAAAACAAAGTTTTACCTCGAGTCCATTACACTAGTAGAAGACGTGTTGGCCTGAGCCAAATGTGGTATGAGAATGGGAATATTCTGTACGATGGTAATTACATTAATGGACAAAAAGTTGATACTCACAATGCTTGATATCAAGGTCATAATGGTCAAAATGGTAATATTAAACATAAAGAACATTATGTTAATGGTATCAAGGATGGTCCGCAACTAGGGTAGTAAAAAAATGGTAAACTCAAACACGAAGAGAACTATATTAATGGTGTAAAAGATAACCTACAATAAGAGTGGTTTGAAGATGATAATTTCAAACATGAAACTATTTACGATGTGGGTGTAGTAAGACCAATATCCCACTGAATAATACAATACATACACATTTAGTTAATTACATGTGTGACACATGATATACATTTTACTTTACGATAAAGTAAACACATACTGTTTGATAGTTGAAATCCAAAAACAATATATTGAACACCTGTTATTAAGTTTGTATTTACATCAACCAAAAACATGTAGTCTAATCTTGTTCAATCAAATATTTCCACACATAGTATAGATAGTGTATTATTAAAGTTAATAATATATTTACTTATCTTGTCTCTTTACTTCTAAGTGAAACAATCTTACATCACGATGATGTAAATAATACATTACTTACACATATAAAGTATATATGTTATTATTGATAACCATATTTTAGTGATTTATAACTAGCATAGTAATATGATTGTTGAAGTGAAGATGATGGTATATAACAATACTACTTGTGTTTGCATCTATTAATTAAATTAATAGTGTAAAATACAGAAAATATTATAATAAACAATATTACATTAGTTAAAATGAGTGAACTGTTAATCTTAGCTCTGAGAAATAAAGACTATCAGACTGCAGTAGCTTTGGTTAGAAAAGCAATTAAAGATGGTACTTTATTACAAGATATTACTCACTTATGTAAAACGGGACAGTTTAGCTCATTAGAAACTTTAATATCTTTAGGTTTAAATATCCAGGAGAAATACTAAATTGTGGTGCCAAAAATGGTAATGATGACACTGTTATTTTCGCTTTGGATCATGGAGCCAATGTTAATTACGGTGATGGTTATGCACTTCAATCTGCAGCAGAGTCTGGTTATTACGATATAGTTGTAACATTAGTTGAACGCGGTGCAAACATTCATATTGGGGATGATGATGACCCTTTTTATTATGCAGCAAACAAAAATCATTACAAAGTGGCTGAGTATTTGTTATCTCGTGGCTCTAATGTTAATGCTCATGATAGTTATGCTATTTGTTATGCAGCTGACCGTGGTCGTGATGACATGGTTAGACTACTCATTAAGTATGGTATTGATGTTAATGCTAATAATAACGATCCTATTTATCTTGCCGCCTCCAATGGTTATTATAATATAGTGAATATGTTAATTCGTGCTGGAGCCCCATCCTCAACAAACAATACGGGACTACACCACTCAGTGCTGCTGTACAATCTGGTCATGAAGACATTGTTAAATTGTTACTAGATCATGGAGCTAACGTTCATGAGACTGATGATTATCCTGTACGTATGGCATACTTATATGGCACACGTAGTATGGTTGACTTACTAATTCGACATGGAGCAGATAAGTCTGTACTTGATCGTCTCAAAAACAAATCTGATTGGTAACAAACAACATATATAATTTTTTACAACTCTAAGTTGTAGCAACCTTTATCTGTTATATACTTCGTTTCTTTACAGCATACACACATTTACGGCCTTTTACAATTCTAGTTCGTAAATTATATTTGTTTACTATGTAATTTAATGTTCTCATGAATATAAATACGTTTATGTTTACAACTTAAAATTGTAATAATTATAGTTATTAATATATGGTAGTAAAATTATTTTTATGAAAGTGAGACAAATATTAACTTTTAACTATATAAATGACAACAGCATTCCTTCTTAGTAATACTAAAATACTACTAATAGACAATTCTCTTACTGTAAGTTCACATTTTATTAACAGTGAGAGGCAAAAGCCCAATGGTTATGATGACAATGATATATTAATAGATGTTCCAGAGAAATTTACTTCTACTGTCACAGACAAAAATATTCCTGTATTTACCTTCTACTATACTTTTCTACTTGGTACCCCACTACATATTAATGATACTAAAACTTTATGTCTATGTTTTAATATGCAGTCTTATTTTGATGATGATGCTTTCTTTGTTTATGTAATGAAGGAAGCTTATAATTTGTGGTTTATGTTTTACCGATTTATTTCCATTTTATCAAATGAACGTTTAATATACCTGAACTCTCCCTATGAATATGTACCATCTCATTACATGAATGAACCATCATTTTTTAAAGAATGGTTAGAAATTAACAAGAGTATACAAATTGTTCTAAATGGTAATGAGGTGTACTATACAAAGGTCGATTATTATAATAATCAGGCATTAAACAAAAAATTAGAGAATTATCCATTCACCACGAAATTAATGGAATGATAGTTGGGTATGGAATGCAACGGTGGTGGTTTGAAAATGGCCAAATTAGACAGGAAAATAACTATTTTAATTGGAAATTAGATGGTGTGGAAAGAGCATGGTATGAAAATGGTCAACTTAAATGGATAGAAAAATATAATAATGGGGAACGTGATGGTTTTGAACAAGCATGGTATGATAGTGGAAAGATTATGTATGAAGGCTTATACAATGATGGGAAAAAAATTGGTACTCATAGTACGTGGTATGAGGACGGTAAACCCAAATATGAAGAAAATTATATTGATGGTAGGAAATATGGTTTACAACAAACATGGTATGAGGACGGTAAACCCAAATATGAAGAAAATTATGTTGATGGTAGGAAACATGGTTTACAACAAACATGGTTTAAAAGTGGTCAACTTAAACAAGAAGAAAATTATGTTAATGGTGTAAAGGATGGTTTACAACAATTATGGTTTGAAAATGGTAAACTTTCACTTCGGGAATATTACGTTGATGATAAAAAGGATGGTTTACAGCAATTATGGTTTGAAAATGGCAAACCCAAATATAAAGCTAATTATGACATGGGAATATTAGAAAATATCATAATAGACAAATATACATCCGATTAACTATATGCTATCAGGCAAATTACACATTTACTTTACGATAAAGTAAACATATATATAATCTGATGAATAGAATCTAAAAACAATGTTATGGATGATTCTTATCGAGTCTGCATTCACATCAATTAAAAACATCTAGTTGAGACTTGTTAATTTGAGATCTTTTATATATTGTACAATTAGATAATACGTTATTGATCTCATGAAACATTTACTTTCCCCCCCTCCCTCCGCTCCCCACACTCCTAAGCAAAATGATCTTACATCACAATGATGTAAATAGTACATTATTCACATATACATAACGTGATTAGTAAGTGTATATAACATACACTATTATCGATATATCATATCGTTATTTTATAAAGTTATAGTGATCAATTTATCTATATACATAAAAATTGTGTAAACAGCTAACCACAAAGATTATATAAGTATACAGGTATTTGCCATCTTAATATACATTCTGATTATATATCTTCATTGTCAAACAAACTTTAAATTCTAAATTCTACTATATATTACATATATAATAATATTTTAGTTTTATTACTATACTATCTATTTTAACATCGTCAAGATAACGTACTATATATATGTATACTTCTCATAGAAGTATTAATCTAAACATTATTTATATATTATATACCAATATATGTATTAGTATATAACCAACTACTTGTTATAATTTGACTTATCTATTGTATATGGGTTACACAGTTAACAATATAAAGTTAGTACCTTTGAAGTGTGTCCGTGTGTAAATTATACTGTTTTTAATATCAACATCATCATAACAATTATTATATTTACAATCTATAGATTGTAAAAGTTATACTATTTTTTTATTACTTTAATTAAACACATACTCTACATTTAAATCCGAATTGTACACACTTTTATACACATTAAGTTTATATGGGGAAACACATTTATTACCATTATTATCATCATTAATATCATTAACATTGACGATACAATTACCCTGTTTGTCCCACTCAATGTATCTGGAATAGTAATTCATAGTACTCAAGTTATACTTACAATAATATTTTAATTGATGTGTCTCTACTCCTGATTCTATATATTGCGCCAATTTGTGTTCATTAGTACCTTCATCATTGTGAACAATAGGGTGATCAGTTCTGTCTTGTTCTTTTTCTTTTTCTTTTTTCTTTTCTTTGTCACATGAGAGTGGTGGCCACCACATTTTGAATGTGTCACACTCTTCACCCTCATCATTGAAGTGATATTGTTTCATAAGGTGATGTTGTTGTGTATCATAATATTCTGTATATATACCACATCTAACATTGTTGTTAAAATGTGTGGCACACATTATATTACCCGATTTGTACCACATCTTCCATTCACCACATCTTTTACCTTTGATGTGAAAACCTTGAATCTCCAGTTGTCCATTAATATGATATTGACTATTAGTACCATTTCTATAACCTTGGTCATATTCACACACTGACAATAAATTACCAGGTGTATAATGATCATTATCATAATGTTTATGTGTGTCTGGTGACCACCAATGTGTATCTAGACCATAAACAGCACCATTATTGTAATTTACCATTCGTTTTAAATGTCCAGTTGAATACCAACTGGTATATGGGCCATGCATCCTTCCATCATTGTAATACATGTCTATCGCAAGAAATTTTCTACCTAATTGCAATTCATGCCAATGTTTGGTAACACCATGTCGACGATATGGACCGTCATTTAACTTACGTTGACACCTAATCTTCCTAAGATTATCAGTAACATTATTAACAACAGTAGATGTATTATCTATTAAGTAATACACAATGTCTGTTTTGTATTCATAGTCATTAATAACGTGTGTTTTATCCTTGTTAATTGTGATCCAATCACGAATAAATAGTTGAGTCTTGTGACAACAACTATTATTATTACTACTTTGAAATGTCAAAGGTACAAAACATAATGGAACATGTAAATAAATATCTCGCTGGATGTTTGGATGAAGTTTATCTATAATGTTATTTTCACCATCAACAATAATATCCCATATTTTAACAGTATTATCTACTAACCATACAAGAAAGATATCATCACCAATGTAATGACATAACTCAAAAGATAATTTTAATTGGTCTGGTGTATATTTACATAATTTTAATACTTTATGTTCTATTACACTTTGTTTTACATCTTGCCTGATATCATCCCCTATTTTTTGTGTAACAATTGTGTCCTCCTTTACTTTCATTTCTACTTCTACTTCTATTTTTGCGTAATCCAGATATACATCAACAACATCGTGATATTGAGGAGGAAACATTATACCATCTTGCGGAAATTGTATATACTGCAATAAATCCCTAAAATAACAACTATTGTTAATAATATTAATTTCTATGTCAAACCGTTTATTAGTACTACAGTTATCACTAACGTGCAATATTGTTGTCGTCATCATAATAATAATTTATTATGTACAATAAACAATTATTCATTTTGTGTACACAATACACAACTTATAATATTCAGAATATTATAATTACATGGTTACTTTACTTTTATATCTATGGTGATCACACTATCTAGTTAAATATTATTACTCTACTTATGGATACATATATATATATAATTTAACCATTTACCACTTCCTTCATAATATTTAATACATAAGGTAAATAATAAAAACATAACGAATAATTACCAAGTAATTATTTATGTATACCAACAATGTCATATATTATGAATGGTTAGTTGGATTTACTAATGACATGTCAATATGTAAATTATATTCATAATAGAATTATATGTATACTAGTTATTTGTTTATACTAATATGTAATATTGTAGTTATTCCATTTGTAATTGTGTATTTACATAATATCAGTGGTTAGCTGTGTGTTACACTAATATTATGTAATTACTTATTTATATCATAGCAACTACATAATATCTGTGTAAAAACAGTTAACTACAAAGATTATGCAAGTATACTAGTATTTGTCATGTTAATATACGTGTTGACTATACAAATAAGATTGTATTTATAATGGTATATAATATACCATTTAATATTGTATATATTGTTTAATTATCATATTGTTTAATTATCGTATTGTTTAATTATCGTATTGTTTAATTATCGTATTGTTTAATTATCGTATTGTTTAATTATCGTATTGTTTAATTATCGTATTGTTTAATTATCGTATTGTTTAATTATTGTGTTATTTAAAATTTGTATATTATTAGTATAATTTGTATATAGATTTTATCTTGTCGTTATATATGGATATATGTTATTCTCCAATTAAAAAAATAATTGTACTATGAAGTAATAAAATTAATGTTAACCCTCCCTTCCCTCCCCCACCCTCTCCCGTTACAGAGGTTTATGGTGTAAAGTGAGATTATTAAATTGTTGTTATCAGATAACAATAAATGTCAATTTGTAAATTAAATGTTAAAGGTAATATAATTCCCATACCTAAGAGTAATGTTGTTACTAGTAAATTGTTCTCTGACTTCATTAACTGTTATGGTACCGACATTTTCATACCATTTCCAGAACAGTTTAATGATATTGCAGACATTTATATTTCTCACTTAAAAAAACAAATTCGTTAATGTTAATAAATTAAAAACACTCAAGCGTTGCTTTGAACTTTGTCATTTAATAGAGGATGATACGTTCATACAACGTATTGTAAATAGACTGTTTGATTCACAACTGGTGGGCTTAACATTAAAAACAAAAAAGGAGATGATCCAACAGTTGGATATTAACTTACAACGAGACATTTACATTTACTGTCCTTTAACAATGGTACCACATGATATTGCTAATAATGTTAACTTTCTTAATGACTGGATACAAGTTAATAACCACGAACATATAACTATTAATGGTGTGATTTACATATCAAAAAGTCACGATAGTTCAGATGAAAGAACGATAATAACAAAAAGTAAACTAAACAATAAATTTGTACTTGATGGACCAACTATACATCTGGTACAGAGAGATAATATATATTATCTATCTTCAAGACAAGAATATAAATGTCGATTACTACATGGAAAAACTATAAAATGGGATCAATTTTACTATTACTGTGATAATAATAGGATTAATAGTATTCTTATCACTCATTTGTCTTCTGAAACTGAATACTATGAAGGCAAACACCATGGAGTTGAACTATACTATTATATAACTGAGAGTATAACTGGGAGTATAACTGGGAGTATAACTGGGAGTATAACTGGGAGTATAACTGGGAGTATAACTGGGAGTATAATAAGGAAAATTTCATGGCTACATGGAGTTAAACATGGAATAAAAACAGAATGGTTTATATCAACTGTTCCTAATGCCAGATATGGTCAACTTCATAGTTCGTTACCTTATGACGATGGTCAAAAACATGGCACCTACTACTGTTATTATAACACAGGTCAAATTAAACTTCAATTCACCTTTGTTCACGATATAGAACTAGGTAAATTTTGTTATTGGTCTGAGCGAGGTGACATTATATTTAATACCAACATTGATGATACCAATCGTCATAAATTAATTGACCGATATGATGAAGATTATAACTATGAGTGCAACAACGTAGAGCTTCGTTATGAATATCATGATAACATCACCACAACACTCTTTTAGTCTTTTAGTCTTTTAGTCTTTATTCTTTTACTTCACAATGAAGTAAACTCATGTCAACAATTTGTTACAATATGTTAAATATGTATTTGTATAACACTATTACCTAGTTTTACTTAATTGTATACAAAGTAGATTATGTTTACCACATTAATATTATACATGGTAGTTTCCCACATATAAAATACACAGTATTATTTGATGTATTGTTATTTATATTGTTAATATAATATTATCAATGGGGTATGAGGTAAGGATGGGAGGGTGAAAGTGAACATTGTAAAACTACTTGAACGATACTAAATATAGTTATATGCGAAATGGACCAACAAGTCACAACCTTATGTGAGCAAAAAGACTTTGACTCATTACAATATTTAATACTTAAACAGTCGGTTAGTGCAGGAGATATTTTAAAGTATGGAGTTGACAATAATCAGGAGGATGTCGTTGTGTTTGCTCTATCTGTTAATGCAGATATTAATTACGATAATTATTATGCACTCAAGACTGCAGCAGCACTCGGTTATAGCAGCCTAGTTGAGACTTTAATCTATCGTGGTGCAAATTACTGTGCGGGTGACTACGAACCATTATTTGTTGCAATTCGCAACGACCATTACCACATAGTAGAATTTTTATTATCTAATGGTTCCAATGTTAATGCTCGTGATGGTCAGACTATTTGTGAGGCAGCTGAACTTGGTCACACCGATATTGTTCGCTTACTGATTAAGTATAATGTTATATCAAGTGCTAATTATAATTACCCTATTTATATTGCTACGTACCATGGTCATCATGACATAGTAAACATGTTAGTTGACGCCGGAGCTGACGTCAACAATCAATACCACACCACACCTCTCATCACTGCAATTCAATACAACCATGAAGATATTGTTTTGTTATTGTTAAACCATGGAGCTGACGTTCACGAGGATGACGGTCGTCCCTTTCACATAGCATGTGAATATGGAAACACCAATATTATTAATTTGTTAGTTGGTTATGGTGCCTGCAATTCCATACCTGACTGTCCTAAGGAAATAACTAATAATTAACAGTAGTACATGTATGTGTTCAATGAACATGTATAATCTTTACAACTCTAGGTTGTAAACAATTATTACCATTTACAGTGTTTAATAACTTTTATGTTCTTGTTCTGTAAACAAGTGTACATATAATTAGTTTACAACTCCAAGTTGTAAATGTTTGTTACTTGTAAAGTTTAAATCTCGTGTTAATAACACAACATATAAACATGTGTGAGGAATTAAATATGTATAGAGAGTTAGATATATACACACACACATGAATAGATAAATGACAACATTGAGAGTAACAAGTATGTGATTTGTAGTTGTTACCGTAGTAATATATTATTGTAATACAATATGTTAATAAAAGTGTATATCGTTATTGCTATAGGATTAAAATATAAAAGTAATCATGGACTTATAACTAAAATATATTTTTTTGTTTTACAAAGTTTCTGACAGTAGGATGGTAAGAAAGGAGTTTATTACAGATCTTGTTATACCACTTGATAACATAGAAAGAGTTGTACATTGCAATAATTACCTATTTGTTGTTTATGCAAATAACAATAATATGTGGGAAATTATTGTTTACCGTATTAAAAAACATGTCATACAATGTGTGGTGAATATAATTTCCAGTGGTATCAATGCAACTAACATAATTTGCAACTTTTTAGTTAATGACTGTCGTGCTGAACAAGGAGATAATAGCTACACACCTACGTATAAGATACTTGTTGAGTTTAACAATACCATTAAACTATTTACTCTTCTACCTGTATTGACAGACAGTATTCCCACTACTTGTAAGATACTAGATATTGTATTTTATAATGCTGCTTATTATATATTAACACATTCTGATGGTAAACTTGATATTCAACAGTACAACATTGATTCATCATGCTCAACAATATACACTATATCCGATTATCTATTACCTCATAAAACCGCGTTGACAGTTGATGGCTGGCGGTTGGTTATTACCAATAGTAAAGTTATGTTATTCATTCAAGATAGAAGACAATCCATCATTATTCATGTTGCCAACATATGTGATAGGTTAGAGTTTATCCCTATCAATACCTACTCACTCAAACAAACATTTGATTACATCTTTGACAGGATAATGACTAACGATAAATTTTTAATAATGTATAATAAATACAGTATGATACTAAATTTATACAACACTAATTTAATGTTACTAGATAGGGATAAGCGTGATTTAAAAGACATATGTCTTCAGAGCGATAATACTGTTACTATACTAAGTTCCAAATATGGAGATGAAACTTATGTAAAATTTTATCGAATTGTTTGATTCCAACAATTTTAAGTAGTCACCGACAAATTCTAGTGAACTGTCTATTGGTCCTGATAGGGACAATACAACATAAAATATAACATTGCGAGGTTTTCATGTCGATTAGAGAGACAATATACTTTCCCGGAAAGTATCTTCTATACAAGGACATGTTGTCATGAGTATTAAACATAAAACTATAATGTTTAGTACTCATGACAAATTACATATAATGTTACTCTAATAGTAAGTATGTAGAATATGTATTATAGTTTATATTTAATTTGTAGTAATCATGTTACTTTGAGTAACAAACATAACACATATATTGTTTTGTGTCTCAACATGAGGTTAACAAAGATTACACACTTAAACAAAATTATCATTGTAATAGATTATTGCATATTATTTGTGTATAATTGTAATGAATAGTTATTTGTTATTTGTTGTTCCAAACAACAAAGGAAAAGATACTAAATATAATGTTAGTAGTTGGTTACTGTCAATGTCATACATTTATTTGAAGTTGTAACTTTGCCATAATGTATAATACAACTATTAGTTGTTTATTTTATCTTGTTTGTATTATATGGGTAATTAGTAGTAAATTAGAACAATGTTTAACATTATACATCCTAACTTAAACCTGAGTTTAGTGGTCTAACAATTACCATTAACATGGTGCTTTGTCATACTAAAATGCAATAAGTATGTTATTATGTATATAAAGTTAAAACATAAAAGTAATTATGAACCTTATAACTAAAATATAATTTTCCTGTGTTTACAAAATTGTTTGCTAGGAGGGAGAATGGTAAGCATGAAAATTATTGCCGATCTTGACATACCGCTTGATAATATAGAACGAATTGCATATTGTTATAATTGTTTGTTTGTTATTTATGCGAACAGTAATAATGTGTGGGAGATTATTGTTTACCGCATTAAGAAACATGCTATACAATGTGTAGTAGATACTATTTCTACTGGTGTCAATAAAACCAATGTAATTTATAACTTTGTAGTTAACGATTGTCGAATGGGAGATAACAATTACACACCAACATACAAAATACTTGTTAGGTTTAAAGACACTATTAAATTGTTCACTTCTCCAAATATTGTAACAGTTAATTTACATCCTGTTGATCATGTGATAGATGTAATACTTTGCAATTTACATTGTTATATATTGACACTAACTGATACTGGACCTGTTATCGAGCAGTATAATATTCACTCATCACTTATGACATTATATCAAATTCCAGATCACTTACTACCTCATAAAAACTGTATTGATAGATGGAAATTAGCAATTACTGGTAATAAAATGTCATTACTTGTTCGAGATGAACGGAATTCCGTTATTGTTCATATTGCCAATGTACATGATACATTAGAATTTGTTCATAAAATTACTTACTTATCTAATTGTATCTTTTCCGATGATTTTGATAGAGTCATAATTAACGATAAATTTCTATTCACGTGTCATGGGCCTAGCTTACTATTGTTCGTATATAACATTAATTTAGTGTTTTTACATTTTAAATCTCATGTGATAGACATGTGTACCTTTGACAACAACAATCTTATAACACGTAGTAGTTATCCGAGTACAAATCGTGTAACTTTTTACCGAATTAGTTAACTTTAACAACTAATAGGTTACTGGTAAATTTAACAAACTGTTAATACACACTATTCATTGAGTTGGATATGTTCAAATACATAAAATGTACTTTAAAGGGTTTTCATCTTGACTGAAGTAACAAATACTTTCACAGAAAGTATTTTTGCATAAGAAGATGTTATTGTGAATATTAAAATCTAATATTCACAACATATATTTTGTTTTGATAATATTAAAAATATATATATATATATATATATATATATATATATATATATATAAATTA
>Ga0302300_1000952_pt1 | contig 17718 bp, 23 predicted proteins | sample III_Palsa_E1_1_FD_198756 | JGI IMG/M metagenome (GOLD analysis project Ga0302300, IMG submission 198756) | Peat permafrost microbial communities from Stordalen Mire near Abisko, Sweden - III_Palsa_E1_1 | ecosystem: Environmental > Terrestrial > Soil > Palsa > Peat permafrost | place: Sweden... | reverse complement strand
CAACATTTCTTGTCTAATCCTACTCAAGCAAACTTAAGTAAACTGACTTAATGTGTTGATAATGATAAATATACGAAAAATTATCAAACCCACAAATTTTAAAATTAGCCAAAATTAAGGCATGGCATGCAAGAGGTCATCGGTTCGACTCCGATATTCTCCACCTACCGAAAAACCCTCTAAAATCGACGTTTTAGAGGGTTTTTTTATGTGAAAATAGGTCGTTTTTAAGATAAAATAGCACGAATCTAAGACGGTTTTGAATTGACAATTTCTTCGTTTTTAAGTTCAAAAACTTGATTGTAAACTCAATTTAACCAAATAAATTTTTAATTATATTTTTTAACATGAAGTTTTGACTTCTCTTAAGTTGAATTATTAAGCACAATTTCGAAGCTTTTATCATTCAATTAACAAGAATTTTAATGATATTAGACGACTAATATGTCAACCGTGAATATATTTATCACTTCAACACCCGAGATCTCGAGCAATTTAATAGATGATGTTTGTGATATTCTGAATCTTCCAGGAAGTGACATGGATTTCTTAATGACCGCTCCTATCAATTTAGCAAAAGTCAAATCGCTTAATCCTTATTTTCCTAATGTAGATGATAATACTGTATTTACATTTAAAGACCTATTTTATTTATGCAGTTTCTTTAGGACTACGCAAGATAAATCAGATAGAGATTTTGTAGTGATATTAACGTCCTATCAAAATAATTTTAATTGGTTTAGTGCAACGGAACACAGGAACATTTTTGTTAATACAAAAGACTGGGAAATTCTTACTAAAAAAGAGAATAAGTTTGGCATAGCATATCAAGTAATTGAAAACATTTTTCAATCACTTATTGGCTCATCACATGAAGTGACGGAAGCAAGCCCTAATGTCCATTTTAAGCCAATAGGATGTATTAATGATTTCTGTGAAGATAAGGAGACGGTTATTCTTAAACTTAAAACAGCTGATATTTGTCAGGAATGTATCAATGCCGCACGCAAACAAGGGATTTCAAATAATAGTTTACTTATTTTTCAATCAGTTCTTGAAAGCCTAAGTGCAAAATTCAGGGCACTAAATGTTCAAAATTTGGTTGAACCTGAACCAGTTCTTATTAATAAAAATGGTGTTATTACAATCGGTAAAAAAGAAATAAAACTTGAGCCACTACAAAAAACACTTTTCATATTTTTTCTTACTCATGCTAATGGTGAAATATTAGATAACTTGCCGGACTACCAAGAGGACTTTTTTAAAATATACTCAAAAATTAGAAAAGGAGCGGAACGTTCCAAAATCAAGAGTTTAACCGCCAATTATCTAAGCGCAGACTCTACTTTTCTGTCAACAAAGTCTTCTTTAAATAAATCATTAAAAAATCAGCTAGGTGTTAATCTTGCGGATTATTATATAATTCATCAAATTGACCAAGTTTACAAAACAAGACTTACTCCTAACTATTTAGATATCCGGCCAGAATTTTAATTCCCCGACCTATAGAAGAGGTATCTACACAATTCCCAACGTTGTGATTTCAATGGACAAACTTATCCCAAGGTTGTTTTTGGTCGTTTTTCAAGCAATTCTACACAATTTTGCTGAACCAAAACGAACAAATAATGTCAAACAACTCACAAATTGAATCGCTAATCCAAATGTATAATACATGGGATTATAAGCATATCGAAAGGCACCTCGCCGAAGATATTGTTTATTCGAGCGCTTGGGTTTTATTACCCATTGAAGGAAAAACCTCCTTTATAAACTTCATTCAAAGAAAGCTTCGAACAATGCGGTTCGCAAGCAAAGCTGGAAAACTGAATCTAACAGTCACGAAAGTTCCAAGACATAGATCTGACTATGCTGATTTGATAAAACTGTCTTATAAAACCTTAACGGCTGAAAAAGAAGTTTTAATAAAAGTCATAGTAAATAATTCCATAATAAAATCTATCGAGTTACTGCCAATATAAATACTACTAAAAACCTCAACATGAAAATCATAAACGTAGGATACGAATTAGAAGAAATCGTTAAGTCGGGTGGTAGAATGATATGTCCAACCGCAAATCAATCTCTGGCTATTTCAGAAGTGTTAACAGCGAAGGAAAAAGATGAATTACAATCTTTTATCATAATGAAGAATATGATTCAAGAACTTAAGTTCGAAACATCTGAAACAATCAAAGATTTAGCAAAACAAATTTTAAAGGAAATATTACAACCTGAACAAGTATCAAAAAAGCCTAATAAAAAAGAGCAATTTGAACTTGATATAAAAAGAAAATCCGAAGAAAGAATGTTGACACTGATCAAGAAACATTCAAAAAAGAAATAACCCACATATTTAAAGTTTTGATAGTTGTAGACTATCAGACGACTAATCAGATAATTAGAGAGCGCTACCTAGCTCTGATTCCGAGTAATTGAAGAACACTCGGACGGCATGCCGGCACAACCCTACTTCTATTTTTTTTAATCGACAAAAGACTTTCTGTATATAAAAGAAAGTGTCTTGTCTCAAAATTTAAAACAATGAAGAAAAACTACATTAAAGCGAGCACCCATGTAATTAAAGTTCAAAAAGGATTATTATCACTACATCCTAAATTGTCAAAAATTTACACTTATAGTAGTAGAGATACTTTTGAGGAACTAGCACAAAGTATGAGAGATTCGGGTCAATTAGAACCTTTAATCATTAATACTGAATATGAAGTGGTTTCGGGTGGTAGAAGATTGCTGGCGGCCCAATTAGTAGATGAGTTACACGAACTTGATGTTATAGTAAAAGAGGATCACGGCAATGATGTCGCGCTTACTATTGTATACCATAATCGACAGAGAGAGAAATCACCACGTGAAGTTTTGAATGAAGCTAAAATTGTATTAGCAAGTTTAGGTAATAGACAAGGTAAGAGGAATGATTTGAATAAAGAGGGTTCAAACAACCCGTATGATGTTAAAGGCAAAGACAGGTATGAAAAAACTGCTGCCGTAGTCGGTGGAACTTCCGCTTCCACACTTCGGAACATTATGGAGGTTGTAGAATTTGAAAATGAATCGGATGAAAATAAAAGCATAGGAATTTTAGATAAAGTTCTTGATGAGGGTCTTGCTCCAAGTAGAGCAAAACAAATGGTTAAGAAGTGTAGGGAAGTGAAGGTAATGAGAGAGTGTATGAAAACAATAACAAAGCCTACAACTTTTACTAAGCAAGACGTAAATATCTATAATAAGTCTTGTATTGATATGAGCGAGGTTAAAACCGATTCCGTTCAAGTAGTTTTCACTTCTCCAGTTTATTTCAATCTAAGAATGTACGATGAAAGTGTCAAAGGAACGCCAGAATTGGGTCAAGAAACCTCGGTTGATGAATATGTCTCCAATATTATTAATCATCTTAGGGATGTTAAAAGAGTCTTAAAAGAAACAGGATCATTTTTCTTAAATATTGGTGAGAGTTACAGCGATAAGCATGCTCAATTGGTTCCCACAAAATTACTTTTAGCTCTCTGTGAGCAAGAGGGGTATTTTTTGACGAATAGAATTGTTTGGCACAAAACTAATAGTATACCTCAATCACTTAAAATGAGATTGAAACCAACTTATGAAGAGATTTTCCATCTTGTTAAAAATCCTGATAAGTATTACTATGAGGAATGTAAGGTGTGGAATGACAAGCCAATGAAGATAGTAAAAGGTCCGGCTGATCGAAACACAAAACGGGTTGGTGCTAAAAAAAGTGGTTTGATGTTAACAAACCCCTATACAAAGTTCAAGGATTTTTTATCTGAACAAAGCTTCAATGATGTTATAATAGGTAGCAATGCCTCAATGCGCCAAAGAGAGTTAACGAAGTTGGACAATACTATAAGTCATCCTGCCGTAATGCCAAGCTATTTACCAGTAATTCCAATATTAAGCACAAGCAAGCCAGGTGATATAGTTCTTGATCCTTTTAGTGGAACTGCTACTACAGGGCAGGTTGCTCTTTTATTAGGCCGTAGGTATATAGGTTATGAGTTAATCAAAAATAATTTCGATTTGAGTATCCAATCCATCAAAAAGACTATTAGTGAGTGCTCTTTAGTCGGGATGGAGGAAATTTTCCAGATGGCAGCCTAACTTTTTATAAAGAGTTACAAGCTGAGCAATACAGAGAATTTAAATACTATCTACATTGTTAAATGCCCTATTTTTCTCAGAATGTGGGCATCTTTTTATAAAATTTATGGGGCGCATTATTGCAAAAGTCATTACCCTAGCCTAAATATTTATTAATTAAATTTAAAAATCATGCCAGTAGTAAAATCAAAGGAGGAGACAAAATCTCTGTTAGCAACAAAAAGAAACGGTATAAACAAGCCTGTATTATTTGCAACTGAAATCGAAGCCTTGAAAAAAGGAGAAGGTTTATTAATTACCCTGGAAGAGTTTCCGTTAAAGACTTCAATCCCGGCTTATTATTATGCCAAGTACTCAAAGGGTAAAGAAGTTAAAACTCTTTCTATTTCCAAAGTAGATGGTGGATACCTTCTTACCAAAATCTAATAAGATCCGATTTTAGTAAACTTCTATTAACCGATGGAAGTTTTCGGTATGCATTGAGAACTTGATTAAAGTATCAAAAATCAAATAGCTCTTTTATATCTATTTCCAACCCTTTACATATATCTAACAAGTAAATGTGAGAAGGATTAAATCCTCCATTTTCAAGTCTATGTATTGATTGTCTGTCCTTTCCGATCCTGTTTCCTACTTCCTCTAAAGTCAAGCCTTTATTAATCCGAATAGACTTGACCCTTTCTCCCAATTTCTTTAAAACTTCTTTCTGATTGTTATCTAACGGCTGTGGCGACATATCTACGAGTGTAGAAATCATGTGGATAATTATTGTCACCCGTACGATTGACAAATCAAGAAAACTCCTTATTATTGCTTATAAACATTTAATCACAATTATTTAACTCTTAACCTTTTCAAATGGAACTATTCAACAATGGCAAAATTTTGGTAACAGATACTGAAGTAAACATCAAACGGACATTTAAAACAACTAAAATTCAAAGAAAACATATTAAGGATATATCTTATGTAAAAGGATTTTCGAGGATATTATTTGGCATTGTGAACATCTGTTTGATTGTTAATATCATTAAAGGCTTTAGAATGTTATCGGGAAAAATATTCACCACGATTTGGCAATACAATGGTGACAAGTACAACTTTTGGTTAACACAGGATGAGTACAATGAATTTTCTAATGTAATCTAATATGAAAAAGTTTGTTGCAAATAGATTGTCAGGTGGTAACAGAATTTTTCCATCCGAGATTAGTATTGACAATTTTGGAGTAACTGTTAAAATACCTGGGTTTTTTAGCGGTAGAGAGAAATCATTAAGTTTTGATACTATTTCATCGGTCAGGATAGATTGTCCATTAGTTGGATTTTCAAGTATAACTCTTAATACAATTGGATTCGACAGAGTATCAGCAGATGGTTTTTCAAAGGATGATGCAGAAGAAATTAAAGAACTTATACAGATAGGAATACAATCAATTCGTGGATCAGTAGGTGAGTTATCATTTTCATCAAACGTAACTACCGAAACCAATGAGCATGATGTTGAGTTAGAAAGATTACGATTAGAAAAGGAGCAACAAGATTTAACTCTACGAATGATCAAAGGGCAAAGACTTAGAGATAAAAATCGCCCATTTGCTGCATGGTTAACTGAATTAGATCCATTATATACCTATGGTTTAGGATTACTAATTTTAGCAACCTTTACTATCATGCCGGTTATTAGTGGCTTAATTGTTTTTGTGTTAGTTTTGATAGTCATTCAGGAAGCAACTAAAATTTCATGGAAGAAGATTGGTATTGGTATCGCTGTGCTATTTTTACTTTTAGTAGGATATGCATTATTCCTACACCATCTCTCAAATTAATTTAGATTATAGAATTATCTTATAGTTGTAACTACCCTTGGTCATTAAGCCAGTGTTTTGTTGTTAAATGGTGGCAGACTTTTGAAAAAAACAACTACTTTAGCAATTCATAGCTGACATTTTTTGTTAGCATTGTGATAAGGTTTAGGAAAAGTCCCCAGACAGCGAGTGTTAGGGGATTTTTATTTTTACTACACTTATCATTAATGAATGAAATTAAGCTAATCCTTTAATTCTGTCAGAGAATAAACAATTTCAGGGTGCCTTTCCTTGCACCACTTCTTTGCACTATCGGCATCGTCAGCTTTTACTATTATTGAATCATGGATAGGTATGGCAAAGTCAACTTTTATATTATCCATTATACCATCTATCCATACTTTTGATTCCTTTCTTTGCATAAATGAAGCAGCTTTTTTATAACCGTTTTTTTTCAATGACGCAATAAAGTCAGAGGCCACAGGAAACACTTCATAAAAATTATATTTATTAGTATAACCTTTACCAAAAATCCATTGTGTGAACAATTTCTTGGCTTTTTTCCTGTTGGCATTATAGTCCTCATTAGTAAGATTAAAATGGGTTATCAAGAAATCATAGAAATCGATGGTGTCAGTTTTCTCAAATAAATCAAAGTATTTAACATCTGCTTCACCCGCTTCTTTCATCAGATTATATAATAATCTTGGTTGACTACATTTCGCATCTATAACCACTAAGTTCCTATTCTTTAAATCTTTTTTGTAAGTATGAGTAGCGTTGTGCCAAACTCGCAATCCAAAGCCATCTCTTCTGATTTTTATAGGATCATAACCCATATCAATTAATGACGATTTGGTTAGGTTATACCATTGTGAATCTACATTGGGAGAAGACTGTAGTTCTATTTCTTTTCCGTTATCAATATCTACTAAAAATTTATATTGCATGCACTCGCCTTTGGAGGTATCATAAGACTTAAATGTTTTGTCAGGCATATCTCCAATACCTTGTTCAACTCTCTCACGATATTTAATGATACCATCATCAATAAATTTTTTTATATAATGAGCGTATCTTGAGTTGTATCTTTTTAAGTAAGTGGCTGGGACAGGAAAATAGCCACCGTTAACAGTATAACGTTTCTTTGAATACAGAGCTGCATATACTTGTAGAGCACTCTTTCTTGCTGTTTTATTTTTGAAGCTATTTATACATTCTTCAATTTTAGCTGTAACCTTTATTTTCATAAAGATTATAGTCAGCCACGACAATAAGTTTAACCTTACTTCAACATTTCTATCAAAAACTGAGCAACAGTATTAGTGATATATAGATATATTATATATATCCACCCCGAATAAAGGATAATAGGTATAGTTGACTTTCTTTTTTTTACAGGAAGTAACTAATATAATATTACAATAGATTTGGTAGTCGGTTGGGGAGTATCTCTACTATTTAATTAGTAGTAATAAAAACCTATTGAAATTGCCGAATAAGTTTCTCTCTATTGATTTGACTGTCTAATATCTGCAATTCCAATCTCCTCAACCTTTTTTTCCAACTGTTTGTTGATGTAGCATTATATTCTTTTAATTTAATAATCCTTTTGTTTTGGAGTGTTATTAACTTACTGATCATTCTTTTTTAGTAATGTTTCTATCAATGAGCATAAACCTGATGAGGAATATAGTTTCTTATTCTGAATAGTAATAACTTCATTGTTCGGAAGAGGATTAGCATTCAGTAATTTTTGTATTTCAGATTTATTCAGTTGCAGTTGCTCTCTTAACAAGTAATTGTCTAAATACTTCTTTCCATTAATTAAATAGTAAATTTCCATAGGTGAGGGTAATTTTTCTTTTGTTCAGCAAAGTATTTGTTCATCTCCTCAATAGGATCAGTTTCATCTTCACTATCATCTTGTGATTCTTCATCTTTATCTACCGGCTCGGATTTCTTATCATTTTTTGTTTCTTCGGTTACTTTTGAATTCGGGTCTTTCGAGTTTTGAATAAATGCTTCAAATCTTTTGATGTGTCTTGATTTAATTTTCATGGTTACTTGTTGATTTTATACGATACGGTATATATCTAAAATCCCTCTCTCCCTTGAATTATTTTTATGTGTTGAGTAGTATAGTTGTGTTTTAACAAAAGAGTTCCAGAACGTCTCATTGTCAATAGCAACACAACGTTACTATTTAGTGAAATATTTATAGTTGAAAATAAAGTCGCCTAAATCGTCAAACTCGAGATCTGATAGCCTGGTATTTATTTATAGTTACTTTTATTGACATTCCATTATATTATTCCAAATGGATCTAATTCTTAGCATATTTTTCCAAAAGAAAGTTTAAGTGGGTATTCCGCTGATATTGTTTAAGTTTCAATCACACATTTACTACCAATTCCGAATTAACAGTAATGTCAGAAGATACCATGATGTAAGTTCAGAAGAGCAATTGGAAATGAGTAATGATCCTTTTATCAGGAAACTTATCGAGGAGAACGCTTTATATACAATAAAGGATGTGACAAATAAAGATGGTACTACCGCAGTAATCTTAATAAAATAATAATAGGTCTGATTGATGTTGAAGGGGGCTGTTAGAGTAAGTCGTTACTTACCTTTAGTTCTAAAATAATGTGCAACAACGAATATGAATAATCCATCGAACGCCCCCTCAATTATTCCATAACGTTTGAATTCAATATCATTTTTACTATTTATCCAGTAACAGAATACTACGATCATCAGGGTTAATACCGTAAGCCCACAAATGAATTTCAAAAAAGAATCCATTAATAAACTATAAACTTTTACTTTTTTATCGTCTAATGACATTTCAAATGAGTTTATAATAAACTATAGTCTTAATCTCTTTTTTGACAAAAGTAAATTTTGACTCTTCCAACATCTCACAAGTTGTGCAAGTTATTTCATTTGGTAATTCGTTTAAGTTGTCAATAGATTTAATTATTCTACCACAATTCTCGTTAGGACAAATTATTCCAAAATGCTTAGTAAATACACCTTCTCTAACAGCTAAATCACATAGAAATCTTGCGAAAGGATAAGGTATATTATAAAATTGCCTTATATTTTCGATATAAATTCTATCAGGATTGGTATGCTCAACAATATTGAGTTTTTTGTCAACCCACTTGCCAATAAAAGACTTGTCAATTATTTGAAAGAATTTCGCGAATGACATTTTCAATTTGATTTGGGGTTTCTGGATAAATTGTCACATTTAATGTTCCACCTGTTGGATCAACCGTGAAATGATTGCATAGTGTTTGATCTGCCAACTTATATTTAAAAATCATCTTATTAAGAGGTGACTTTATCAGAGCTTTATAAACTTCGGGATATTGATCTCTTAAAGTATATTCCTCATCCATGACTTCTGTAGTCGTCGAACGATCTTTTTTCCATTTTGCATACTTTGAATCAATAACTTTATTCTCCCACAACGCTTTAATGCCTTTATTTAAATCATTAGAAGAAGCTTGATATCCTGATTTACGTACAAAATCTAATATATCAGAAATAACAATTCCTTCGCCGTTTTGTTTAATAGAATCAACTACTCTTCTTCCTATTGAAAAATAGCTATCCATGTTTTTTTCCAAAATTGTAGCCTGAATAATTAAATCGTCATTTCTAAATGAAAATATTATCGGTTGGTAAAATGAAATCGTAACCTGTTCATACGGGTTTAGTACTGTTGTATCAAAGTCTACCTTATGCAAAAACTTAAAACTATGACCTCCGTGCTGTATTAATTCTTGATCAACTGGTATAGGGAATCCTGCAGAATTAAATTTACTCCTAACAAACTTTTTATTCAATTTGAATAAAAAGATGTGTTGCTTAGTAAGATTATAATTATCGAGGGCAAAGTTTTTTATTTTATTGAATGGATGCCCATTCACAATTTCAGGTATTTGTTCTGCTTGCGTCGTTGTATCTGGATCAAAGAATTCCTTTAGAGCCTTTACGGGATAAAGTTTTAATAATCTTTGTGATAGGTTTTTGGCTGAATTCATTAAAGAAAAATTATGTAGGTAGTGCAAGTTAGCAATAAATTGTTTTTTTTATTTAATATTTTTTATTGATTGGAAAATCAAATCAGTTTGCCTGCCATAGTCTTCGATAAAATGTAAAAAGTCACAAGACATTCTTGGTGCTCCTGAGATCTGTTTTTTAGAGTATAGCTTTTTTTGTGCTGATAATCAGTACTTATTTTGCTAATATCCTTGGCAATTAGGGTAGTTATTCATATATTTAGGCTACAAAAGACACTACATTAAAATTGTGATTATGAAAATATTATATGCAAGAATTTCCTCTATAAGTCAGCACATGGATCGTCAACTTATCAATGAAAACGAATTTAGTCATATTGTTACCGACCGTTGCTCTGGGTCTATTGGTTTTTTTGATAGAGAGGGTGGAAAAGCAATTTTAAAATTGCTTAGCAAATCCGCCATCAGCAGCCTTCACGTTATTTCGATCGACCGTTTAGGTAGAAACTTAAAAGATATTTTAAACACGATAGAGTTCTTTACATCGAAACGCATCCCCATTCATTTTATATCACAGGGGTTAACTACTTTAGATAGTCAAGGAAATGAATCTAGTATTTGCGCCTTAATGGTCGGAATTCTCGCAAGTGTGGCCCAGATTGAGAGGTCACAAATACTTGAGAGGCAAATGGAGGGGATAAAAATTGCCAAAATGAAAGGTGATGTTTTTATGGGACGTAAGCCAGGCACAAAAGAAGATACTTTATCATTCTTGAATAAACCTAAAAACAAACAAGCACTTGAATATATTAAAAGAGGCTATCCTCTAAACGAAATTTCAGCCATTGTGGGTCTTCATTCCAATACATTGACGAAGATTCGAAAATTAGGAATAAAAAATTAAAGTGTTTTTTTTAGAAATCCGTGATAACTGAATGGGTGACCATAATATGTCCTTTTCAATATTATATCCGGATTTTCGCTTTCTTTTATAAGCCCAGATAATGTCTTTTTAAAAACTCGTAAATTATACATTCTCCTACGGTCAAGATACCTTAATTGTGTTCTTGAAACATAATTTGTATTCAATACCTTAAATCCATTCGTCCAACACAAACCGTTATCCACTTTACCATAGGTATAGAGACTAGAACGTCCTACTGACATCGAAATTAAACGGGTCTCTAAAGCATGGACTTGTTGCTTCCTGGATTTTCTTGAATGTTCATTTATTTTATGCTTGGTGCGATGGTTATGATTCAATGCCTGTAGGACGTCTTGCATTTCCTTTGTTTGTTTCGTTGTTTCTTTGGCAATTGATTTTTTTCTTACACGTATAATCCCGTCAAATCTGATTTGATAACCGACAAAACCCAACCATGGCACATTGCTATTCGTCATCCCTTTTGTCGACCATAGATATGGGCTTTTTGATTTTGTCTTCCAAAAAATCTTATTGTATTCTGTGATATTTTGAGGCTCATGTACCACTAACTTGAGCGTTTTGATTTTCGTTAAATATCGATTTAAAGCATCGGAACAATTTTGCTCATTGGTATGCAAAATTACCATATCATCACAAAATCGCAGATATAATAACTCACCATCCCCTGATTCACAACTCACGGCTTCATCAACTTCGTGCAAAAGAAGATTTGCGATGAGACATGATATAGCACCTCCCTGTGGGACTCCAATATCTTCGTCAACTATCGAATCATGATAATACTCCCGAAGTGCATCCAATGGCCAATCAAATTCCCCATCAGGAATTTTAAAATCATTAAAAAATTCTGTTCCATTTAACTTAAAAACCGTCTTGTTAAATTTATAAGATTGTAGATATTGTAAAAAAATGTCTTTCGCCTTAGCTTCAAAAGCCCCTCCACTATCTACTACCTTAGCTATGAACCTATCAAAACAACTTTTAATAATATCATGATTAACACAATCGAAAAATTTCTCCAAGTCACATTCAGAAACATATATTTTTTTAGTTTCTCTATCTTTTCTGTAGGAAAGTATTTTATTTATAACATCATGATGCGTTCTAACAACATCAAGTTTAGCCGACCTAAAAGCATATGAGCAATCATGTAAAAATGGGTCAAATAAATCAGTTAAATATTTCGCAGTAAATCCTATTATTATCCTGTCTTCCAAATTATATAATGAGATTGGTCTGCATGTCTTAGACGCTTTGCTGTCATCTTTTTTAATGGGTACAATCACTGGTTTATTAATGTGCTGCATAAGAGGATTTTGAGCTCTCTTTTGAATACGCTGGATGAAATCTTGTAATTTTATATACCAGATTGGTGAGGTGATTAAACCATTAGATACCTGATAATGAAAGGACGTAATTGTTTTATATAGGCTATAAATGGTCTGCTCTTGAGAATTTCTGAACTTTTTTCGTTCTTCTTCATTCGCTCTATGCCACGTTCTTCTACTGGGAAATAGCTCTTTTAAGTCCGGTGGACAATTATGTTTATTTTTAAGAAATAGTATGGAGATTTTATGTAAACTGATATCTCTTAATAAATGATACTTGTGCTTTTTTTTAGCTTGTTTAATTCGGTACTTACAAAGCGTTTTGATTATAGCTTTAGAAGAAAAGTAATCGTCGTAGTCGGTCATTAGATTTAGGTTAAAAAAGCTAAGAGTAGTGGATTTTATTATAACCAAATACAAACATAAAAAAACGCGCGCCGTGAAACATCCGGAGGCCCAACACACAAAGCCATTTTTTCAGCATAGTGCCTATCTTAAAGAATCCGTCTCAACCTAATGTTTCCATTCTTCTCTACTCTTAGCTTCGCTAAATGTATTATATTTGGTTACATGTTCAAAGGAAAAAATATACTTATTTCACATTATGTAACTAAAGAAGCAAAAAATAATATAAGTATTACTCTTGCAGATGAATTGTCAAAAATTGGAAATGGAATATTTAAGGAACAGATTGAATACGGCCGTCAATTGTTTTCAAAAGGACTTGTAAAGGAATATAAAGCTATTAAAGCGACGCTTCCGGTTGTTACTTTCAGTGGTATTTTTGACAATACTCACAAAGCAGAAAACATTCTTAGCTATAGTAATTTAATGATTATTGATGTTGATTATTTAGCCGGCATGGATTTGGAAAATAAAAAACAAGAGATATTCCTTGATGAACATGTATATGCTATTTGGATATCTCCTTCAGGCGCTGGCTTAAAGATTTTAATACCGATATTATCAACTATCGACACGCATAGGACATATTTTAGTGAATTATGTAACTATCTTTTTAATAAATATGGGATCAATGTCGATAAGTCAGGAAGTGATATTTGTAGGCTTTGCTTCACATCGTATGATGTCAATATATTGATCAAAAATGAGTGTAAACAATTTTATGTAAACGTCGAAGATATATTGACATCTGTATTACCAATTAAGCCAAAAGGTTCGATAGAAAAATCGACAAATAAAGTATTTGATTCGAGGATAGAAAAATTTCTATTTTTCGCAACGGAGGGTAAAAATAGGAAATCTGACAGAGACACCATAGATAAAATAATAAAATTTCTTAAAGGGAAAAAATTATCAATCACATATGATTATGAAAATTGGTATAAAGTGGCATTAGCCATAGCTAACACATTTACATATGATTTAGGGCAAAAATATTACCTGTATTTATGTGAATTAGATGGTGATAAACACGAGGAATACAAAAGTATTTATAATTTACAATATTGCTATCGAAATAGAAAGTTAAACAAAGTAAATTTTGCAACCATCATTTACCTAGCGGAAGAAAAGGGTTTTGTACATAATAATCAAATAAGTTGACGACAAATTTGTAGCTTATATTAAATCAAAATATTAGGTAGGCTAAATCATTTTTAACGAGAAACTTCCCCAATAATTAAAAAATCAAGTATTATTAATAGTTGGGAGTAATTAATAGTTGTGTTCTATTTGGATGGTTAAGTAGATCATTATCATTTGAAACTATCATCCATGAATTTGCATTACTAAGCTCTAATAAATAGCTGTCGGTATATTCAGCTTGATAACAATTTTGTGCAACATTAGACAAATTGATATTACTGAAATTATCGGAAAACTTATTTGTGATCTTTAAAATCAATTCGATGCTCCTATTTATAGCGGTTACGCTATCTTTAAAATCTTCAGTTGGTCGATAATCTTTTTTTAAGTCAAAAGAAACCTTATCCTTTTGACTTTTACACCAATTGTTGAAATAAATTCCCAAATTAACGTGAAAAAATTCTCCAATGACCAAAGAGGTTGTAATTAAGCCCGCATTAACATTTTGAGAGATTTCTAAAAATCTACTGATTTGTTCTTGCTTTTTTTCACTGTAATTTGAAATTGGAGAAAAAAGATACATCAAAATGTTCGTATCAATTAAATATGTATGACTTCCTTTGGGATTGAAATCTTTCAATAAGACAGCATTATTCATCATTAAAAGTTTTTTTCATATAATCATCGAAAGTCTGAGGATCTGAAAAGTAAAGTTTGGCCGTATCGATAACTTTCTTTAACAAGGGTACATCTGATGGGGAGATGTATTTTATTTTCAAATAAGTATTTAAGTATTCAGAAGTAAATTCTGAATAAAGTTTGCCGATTAACGCATTGAGAAAAGCAGTTGTCATTAATTCCATTTCTTTGAAATCTAAATAAACTAATTCTCTTTTATCTAACGCCTCTTTAATAACGTCGTGGATTGGATACCCTTTGGACGGTGCCAATGCAGTGTTACCTTTAAGGTAATTTTTGATAGTTATGTCCATAATTAAAATGCGAAGCTAATTAAAAAATATTTTCTGTGTCAACATCTGTAGATAAAATATATGAATTTGAATCTCCAAGCAACAGTTTTATAGTAATAATCGTGCCTGGAAAGTAATTTTTCATAGCATGTTCTATGAATACATGTTTTTTTAATTCAACGAAGCCATCTGCAGACACTATTTGTAAACTTCCATTATTGTAATTTATTAAATTTTGTAATAATTTTAATCCAAGCCCGCCAGGCTCATTACCAGTTTTAGTTGTATTGCCTTCATCTAATGCCCAAAGAATAGTTTTGTTACCGGTTAAATGAGAACCTAAATGATCATTTACATTTGCTTTTATTGTTCTCCCTAAATCTACAAATGAAATTGACACTTCAGGGGTCTTTTTATTAGGAAAAAATTGACCACAACAATATACATGATCACATTGCCCATGAGTAATAGCATTAACGCAAACTTCAAATATGCTAACAAGAATTGCCTTCTTTGCTTCAAAACTCATTTTTGGCATACCGGGTTTGTCGAAAAGTTGTTCTTTTATGAAATCCTTAGCTTTTTGTTCGTCCTCTAATTTGAATTTCTGGTAGGGAATAGTAAGCGAGTCAAGTTCAGCAATTGGTTCATCGGTAAATACGCTTAAAAATTTATTTCTTGAAAACGTATTGTATGGAGTACTTTGAAATCCCTTAAAGAAAAAGATATTGTTCCGTTGTTTTAAGGTATCTAAAATATTTCCTAAAATAGCGCATAAATTTCCATCAAACCAATTGCACTCCGAGAAATCAAACCATATTTCATTATCAGATGTCGTTATTTCACCAACTAAATAAGAAAAAAAGTCATAACCATTTTCGTCTCCTATTATTCTTACCGGTAATTTTACGTCTATTATAGTTTTCAAATTTTAAAACTTTGGCAATTAGTCTTTGTTGAAGTGTATTATATGATTATGTAATGTTAAAGACAATGAATTTACAGCATTATATTAGTCTTTACTTAGTTTAAATTCTTACTTTCACTGAAATTTACTGTTGAAAATATGTCTGTTAGAATAACCTGTATTAGCAAAGATAATGGAAATCATGAAAATCCTTATGTAGCTATCACGAGTTTTACTTGGGTTAATGAATCAACCAACGCAACAGGGGCGAGTTCGCGTGAGCAAATTTATGATTGGGTAAAGGATGGAGGATATGGATACGTAAAGGATGTGCAGGGAAATACTGTTCGATTAATAGCTGAATTAAGCCCTAATGGGAATAAGTACGTCAAAACAAATCCTGATAATGTAATGTCAGATAATCTGTTGACATTACCTGAGTGTTAGTAGGCCGTAATACAAAATTAAGATGAATTACTTAATGTAAATTAATGGAAGTTTTTTTGTTAAATCCAATTGTACTCTATAAATCAAATTTCAGGAATAGTTAGGTGTCTTGTATCCGTAAAATCGCTTAATTTTTTCAAATAGATTTCAGTCATAGAGGGGATGGCATGGCGGTTCGCTTTCATTATTTGTGCTATTTTCCAACCACTATTGTATTTTTTTATATTACTCGTATGCTTGAATGAATATAAGTCATACCCTTTATTTTGAAGCTTGTCTTTATCTTTCAATGCTGAATTTTTCAAAACCGCTAACTTGTCAATACTTTTAAAAGCTTTTATTAACTTTTGATAAGGAGTATTTACACCTACTGGATGCTCTCCAACTATATTAACACTCGATCCCACTAAATAATATTCATCCGGATATTGTTCTAAATCTAACTTCTTCAATTCTTTGAAAAAATTCTCATCTATTTCCACAGTTTGACTTTTTGAATCGGCAGTGCTCTTTTTTACAGAAGCCCTTATCGTAATAATTCGACTTTGTAAGTCCATGTCTTTAATCTTTAACCCTCTAATTTCACCTGGTCTAATACAAGTATAATATATCATGCGAGAATAAAACGCCGTGTATTTATCATATTTATCTAAATATTCAAAAATCCTTTTTAGATCCTCGTCAGTATATGGTACATGCTTATCTTCGACTTCTTTGTGACTTTTTATCTTCGGGTCAAAACCAATTTTAGGATTAGTTTAACTTTACCATTACGTCAAAAAATGTATTGAAAATTCTTTTTGCCGATTTTACACTATCATTTGCAAATTTTCCGATTTTAATCTTTTCGAGGACAAATTCTTCTAAGTGCTTTGTTGTTATATCTTTTAATAAGATATTGGGATATTGGTCTGCTAATCCATTCAATTTCGATAAGTAAGTTGATATCGTTTTACTTTTACTAGAATGTTTTATGTGATAAGCCTCAAATTCTAGAATAGCATTTTTTAAAGTAATATATTCTTTCCTTATATTTTCTATATAGTCGCTGGGATTTAAGGGATTGAAACCGTTTTTTAAATCCTCTTTAATAGAGTTTAATAAAACATCAGCTTCATATGCTTTTTCAACATGGTCTTTTACACGATTGAGACCATTTTTTACTCTAATTTGTTTACCTTCATACATATATTGGACATACCAAGTTTGCTTTGCTTGTTCAATAACTTTGGAACTGCCCTTAGGTACGGTGATAATTTCTTTTCCTTTTTTAAGTACTGGAGTAGAATATTTACGAATAGCCATATCTTGAAATGGATTTATCAAATATACAATAGATTGAGATTAAATAGCACGAATTTAAGACGATTCTTTATTATGTAAAACATAATGTGTTGATATTCAATTAGTTTTATTATTTAGTTTAGACTCCGATATTCTCCACTTAATAATCAGCCACTTACGAAAATCGTAAGTGGCTTTTTTATGATCTTGCACATAGCTATGTTCTATAGGCGGAAAAATGATGAAAAGAGATGTAAATGCCTGCCTTTTTTATAGTCTAAAAGAAGAGGATAAACGAGTCTTTTA
>Ga0302300_1000946_pt1 | contig 17797 bp, 8 predicted proteins | sample III_Palsa_E1_1_FD_198756 | JGI IMG/M metagenome (GOLD analysis project Ga0302300, IMG submission 198756) | Peat permafrost microbial communities from Stordalen Mire near Abisko, Sweden - III_Palsa_E1_1 | ecosystem: Environmental > Terrestrial > Soil > Palsa > Peat permafrost | place: Sweden... | reverse complement strand
CTTAGGCAGGCAATAATTAAAAGTTCCACCTTTATGATCCGATATGCCAAATTATCGTTGCCGTTTGATGCCGGACTTACCCAAAGCGAATTGTTAACGATAAAAAAAGAATGGCTACCGCATTTTAATACAGCATATTATGAAGGCGGGTGGTCTGGGATCGCATTACGATCAGCCGAAGGCAAACACGGAAATATCATCCCCGAATTGATGGGTGAGACTGAATATCGTGATACTATATATATGTACCGTTTCCCATCGGTTATAAAATTGCTTTCAGTATTAGCATGCCCTGTTATGTCTGTACGGTTTTTAAACTTGCAGGCTGGTGCAACTATTAAAGAGCATACCGATGAAGGTCTGCTTTTTGAACAGCATGAAGTCCGTTTACATTTCCCGGTGTTTACCAATACTGATGTTGAGTTTTATGTAGATGGCGAACGCGCAATTATGGATGTAGGCGATTGCTGGTATATGAATGCGCATTTGCCCCACAGTGTGGCGAATAAAGGCGCTACGGAGAGAATACACCTTGTTATAGACTGTAAGGTGAATGATTGGCTAACTGAACTGATCGAATCATCTGCTGTAATTTCAATCAAGGAACAAAAGCAAAATCCTGAACTGTTAATGGTTATTAAAGAACTCCGCCGGCAAAACACAACTACATCCAACGCGTTGGCCGATGATATGGAACGACAACTAAATAAGGATCATGTTTGATTTTCCATTTAATTGGGTACCGTATAAGCTCACGACCAAGGGAGGCCAGATTCAATGTTATTGGCTAAACACTTATGGCGAACCATTCACCGAGCCTTTTTTTGATGAAACTATTTTAAAGTGTAAAGGACTTGATGCTCGGTATGCCGCTATATCATCAGTTAGTGATGTGAAAATGGTGACCGGGTGGGCTAATCAGGTTAGTGCGGTTGAACCAACTGCTATTATTTTTCATGTTTCGCGTTGCGGATCGACACTGGTTTCACAGCTTTTGGCAACTCTGAGTGAAAATATAGTGTTGGCTGAAGTCCCTTTTTTTGATGATGTATTACGCTTGCCTTATAAATACCAGGAATTTGATCAACCTGCCATTACAAAGTTGTTTACCGATGCTGTAAAATATTACGGACAAAAGCGAACAGGAAAAGAGCATAGCTTATTTATTAAAACAGATAGCTGGCATTTGTTTTTTTACAAGCAGTTTCGGGAGCTTTATCCAACTATACCTTTTATCATAATGTATCGCAAGCCGGATGAGGTGTTCAACTCGCACCGGAAACAACCCGGCATGCAGGCTGTAAATGGTTTAATTGAACCGCAATTGTTTGGTTTTGATGCCAATGAGGTTGCTAATATGCACCCGGATGATTACCTGGTCGCTGTAATTGAAAGTTATTTTAAGCAATGCCTTGAAATCGCAGTGGCGGATAGCCAATGCCTGCTCCTGAATTACAATGAAGGCCCAATGCAAATAATTGAAAAGATCGCTGCCTTTACAAAAACAGAGCTTACACCTCAGGATATTTTAAAGATGACTGAAAGAAGTCGTTATCATTCCAAAAGGCGGGGCGAAGTTTTTTCTGAAGTTAATAACCATCAGACGCATTTTAAGCTTGATAAAGCTATTGAATTATATAATTTATTGGAAGAAAAGAGAAAAACGGCGACTTTATAGACTACAGCCAAATGCTGCTTTCCTGCTTGTCGGCAGGTTCATAATTAATGTATTGCACAAATCTGGGCAGGGTAGAAGTGTTTGGACTGCTGCCATGCGGCAAGGCATGGTGCCATATGATAAAATCGCCGGCATTAGCAGCTATTGGTTTGGCACCCAAAGAGTATAGGTCCTGTTTACGCGGATCAGCGCCGGCGGGTAAACTTTTAAGCCAGTCTTCTATTCTGTTTTGAAAACCAGATACCAACGTAAATGCTCCCTGATTTTCTGCTGTATCAGCTAAATAAAGTATCCCCTGCGTACCTAATGGCATGGGCTGCATAATGCTGCTATCCCAATGCAATCGTGGCCCCTGAAAAGTGTAGGATTTGGTTTCAGGTGGGTTAAAGCCAACCCTGTCGGTGTTTACCCATATATCAGTCCGATTCCAGATTTCTTCAAAGGCCTTTTTTATTTTAAAAGCTTTACGATTTTGTTCAAGCGCAGGGTGCTGAAATAACTGCACCATGATGCCTTGTTTTGCCGGGTGGTTATTATACCATGTAGCCGGATCATACCTGTTTATATGAGTATGATCGCAAAGCGCATCAATAGCCTCATCGCAGCATTCTTTGGTTACGGCATTCCTGATAATTACATAGCCGTTTTCATGCCAGAAATCCCAATCCTCATTGCTTAACACATTGTCGCTTTGCGGTATGGTATTGTCAGTAATATTGCCACTGATAAACAACAGATTATATCGGGCTATTTTTTCCGGCTCGAGATCACCTGTAACCTGTAATACCCAGTCTTCAAACTTTTCAAATGATGGGTTTTCGAGGTATACATATTGAACGGTTTGTTCCAGCCCTAAGCCTAACGCGTTTAATAAGGTAATATCCAGCGTCCATTCATCAGTAAAAGCATCGGACTTAATTTCATTGTTTCTTTTTAAAACGGATTTATGCCAGTAACGCTTTAAATGCATTACTTGTAGTTTACCTGTTTCGGTAGATGAAGCGATAGCTTGGCCTATCATGATTTTACAGATGATATCGGTGAAATGTTTCTTAAAGATATACCTCTATTTATCCCCCCCAAAATAATCAACACCAAACTGATACTGTGATACGTTTATAGCAGAACCACCATCCTGGTTAAGTGCCGTTTTGGGTGCATAATCGGCATAAATATCAACTATATGGGCTATAGAAACCCCCAATTTTAGAGGCACGTTAAAAACTATATTGTGCATATTAGGAAATGCCCGCTCAGATACGTCTTGCGTTCCGCTGGTTTGGTAATAGGTAGTTAGGTTATACGCTTTGCCGCTGTAAGCTATGTAATTAATGGCAAGGCCCGCATCAACAAAAAACTTCCATTTTTTAGCGTTGTAAATATTCCATAAAATTTGAGGGGTAAACGAAGCCGTTGTCATCTTAAATGCTAAAGATTCGGAATAGGTTGTAAGGGTTGGCTCGTCTATATTACCGGAGTTGTTATCATTATATGTAGTGGCCAGGTTGGCTTTGGTGCCGGTGCTGAAACCTAATTGCAGCCTTAAGGCAACGCTTTGGGATTTATTGAAATAAACATCTGTACCTATATTTATTTGTGGCGAAATTGAATTAGACGTCTTTGCGTTACTTAGCGGATCAGAACCCTGGTAAGTGAATTGGGAATCATTTATACCCGCGCCAACAAAAATTACCGGGGCTGCATGTCCGGAGAGCGGGTTTTCAGGCGTTTGGGCTTTGGTGCAAACCGGAAATAATAGTACTAATAATACTGATTTGTAAAAGAATCTCATTAAGATAACGGCTTTAAGGTTAGTAATTAATGAGATTAGTACGTAAACAGGAATTATTTTGTTTAAAAGCATACCTGTTTACGTGTTAAATATCGAAAAAAATGGATTATCCGTAGTAACAGATATAAGCTACATCGGTATCGCATATAATATCGAATATGATGCCCGATGCTACGTCAAATTCTTCTTTTTCGTGATACTTTGTCCAGGTGCCTTCAGGTAACTTAACATCCATTGTGCCGGCAATAATGATCATTTTTTCGGGTGTTGAAGTTGAGAATTGGTAGTTCCCTTTTTTCATTACGCCAACGGTGGCCTTGCCTTTATCTGTATCCAGCGCCAGGCTTTTTACTTTGCCATCAAAATATACATTGTGGGATACTGTTCCCTCAGTTGATTCACTCATTATTATTGTTTATTTGGTTGATATGAAAAGCAAATATATAATCCCTGAAGGACAGAGGTGTAAAAGATTAATGAAAAAAAATAGTAATTTATATCAGCGTGATCAGACTGCATGTTCTCATTGATTGGTAGTTACCGGAAAGGCAAGTTAAACTATTGTTAAGAAAAAGCCATCTTACTTGCATTTTTCTAATTCTTTCTGTCGCATTATCTAAAAAGTCGTACTTTTAATCATCTAATTACTTCAGGCTACTGGCAACAGTACATAAATAAAATTATATGAATAGCATTCATAATAAGGACATTGGAACCAAACAAAAAGCGCTTGCCATAAATCTTGATCCAAAAATTTACGGTTCTTTCGCTGAAATTGGTGCCGGTCAGGACGTGGCCGCCAATTTTTTTAAGGCTGGAGGTTCATCGGGTACTATCGCCAAAACCATGTCGGCTTATGACATGACCTTCTCCGATGCTATTTATGGTGCCATGCAGGTACGGCGTTATGTAAGTGAACCCCGCTTAAAATCGATGCTTAACCATGAGTATGGTTTACTGCTCGAGCGCCTGTCGTCACTACGTGGTGATACAACAACCTTTTTTGCTTTCTCTGATACAATTTCGGCCCTTAACTATAATAAAACTAACGATGGCCATGGCTGGATGGGCGTTCGTTTTCAATTAGAACCGAACGGAGAGTATAACGATGTGGTTATCCACGTAAAACTGCTGGATAACGATAATAACCTGCAGCAACAGGCGGCAGGTATTTTGGGTGTTAACCTGATGTACGCTTGCTTCTACTATAATGAAGTTCCGCCGGTGTTCCTGCTTTCGTTGATGGATAACCTGTCGAGGGACAGAATCCAGATAGATATGATCCGTTTTGAAGGGCCAAACTTTACCAAGGTTGATAACAGGCTGATGAGCTTGCACCTGGTTAAATATGGTTTTTCGGATGTGGCAGTTTTCGGGCCGGATGGCAAGAACCAGCAGCCGTCGGAAGTATTATACAAAAAGCATATTGTGGTAATCCGCGGCCGTTTCCGCCCTATTATTAATGTGCATATAGATATGCTTACCACAGGTGTTAAGCAGTTTATGCAGGAGCCTGATGTAGATAAGGACAATGTGATGGTGGTTACGGAGCTTACCCTGCAATCATTAAAAGAAAGAAATGCCGACGAAACCGCCGAAATTGATGAAAAGGATTTCCTTGACCGTGTAGATATACTTTGCTCGCTTGGGCAAACCGTATTGATCTCTAATTTTCATGAGTATTATAAACTGATAGCCTATCTGTCGAAGATAACCAAGCTTCAACTGGGTGTAGTTTTGGGCTACCCGAATTTGGAGTATATATTTTCTGAAGAGCATTATAAAGATCTTCCGGGTGGTATTTTGGAATCGTTCGCTACGCTGTTCAGCCGTAAGGTAAAGCTGTTTATATACCCTACTTTGCGCGATAAGATTATATATAATTGCCTCAGGTTTAATCCGCCTGCACATCTTATCGATCTGTACCGCTACCTGATTGCCAATAATAAGATAGAGGATATTCATCATTACAACGAAAGTAACCTGCACGCGCAAACCGATAAAGTGCTGGAGCTTATAAAAAATGGGGAAGATGGATGGGAAGAACACGTACCACCAGAAGTAGCAACCATGATAAAGGAACGCTGCCTGTTTGGATATCCTTGCCATGTTGATGTTGAAAAAGAAGATCTGACCAAAACGGATGAGAATCCGGGCCCTGTACTGGATAAGGTATAAATGCAGAAAATACGGGTAAGCAAATTAAGGTTTGATGTGGATGAGCCGTCCCGTAATCATACGGTTGCATTTGATGGTGTTACAATTGATACTTTAACCGAAATACTTATTGCCCAGCATACCGCTGCTGATATCTATTCAGATCAGACCAGCAACCGGAGTATGTCCGCGCTTTCACTCGAAATTAATCACGGTACATTTACTAATCAACACAAAAAAGCGGCCTTCCCGGCGGTTGCTGTTATCAGCGAAAATAACAGGCTGGTACTGGCATGCGATTGCTATGCCGAAAATAACAGGCTTTGCGAACACCAGGCGGCGGTATTATCCGAGATCATAAAGCGGGATGAATTCCGCATATTTTTTGATGAAAAGCTGCGCCACACTAAGCTCAAGAAACTTGCTGTTGATTACGGGTTGGAACATGAACAAGATCTGGATAATTTTTTCAAAATTGAGCTGATTAATAACAAGCTGGAAATAACGCCGGTTTTAACATCCTTATTGCCGGTAACTAAAGAGAGTATAGGTTCGCTGCAGTCGGTTATTGTAGCTGATATACCGCCTGTTGTTATAGAAGAACAAACCATTTGCATTGTACTAAAGCAGCATAAATATTACAAGTATTTGTTTGTAGAACTCTATTCGGCACAAACAACCAGGGAAGGGAAGATCAAAAATCCGTTAACACAAATAGCTCCGCTGGATGTGATCTGGCAAACGGAGGATGCGCAACAATTAAAGTTCTTTACGGGGATACACAAGTTTCAGCACCATATCAATAAAACAGCAAGTGAGGCCGATATAACTGCTTTAAAAGCCATCGTTAAAAATCCGCTGGGCTATGATTTTTATTATCATGATAACGAGATATCAGAAAATATTACGGCAGGTTCAATTTTACCGGTAAAGGTTGAGTTGCTTACAGCGGAGCCTAAGCTAACTGTAAAACCCAAGGATCAATTTTTCGAACTATCGGGCACACTTGAAATAGACCAGCAAATATTTGATTTTAAAAATCTGAATATTTGGTTCACTTATTTTGTATGGACAGGTTATAAGCTTTATTTAGCGCCCAACCTGCAACAACTGAATGTAATTAATCTGCTGACCAAAAGGCAGGATAATATACTGGTGCACAGCTCAAAGTTTGATGAATTTAAGAAGCAACTGCTCACCAAGCTGGAAGAAAAAATAAGTGTTGATTATCCGCACATTAAGCCAGCTACACCAGCCCAGTTAAAAAAACAGGGCTTTAATAACGAAACGGAAAGGATAATATACCTGTCGGATTTTGGTACGCATGTAATGCTGATCCCGGTGATGAGGTATGGTGAGGTGGAGATCTCGGTACGTACCAAAAGACAGATCTATTCGGTTGATGAACGTGGTAAGGAGTTTTTAGTGAACAGAGACGATGCCGGGGAGATTGATTTTACCGCCTTACTGGTAAAACAACACCCTTATTTTGAAGAGCAGCTGGATAACGATCTGCAATATTTTTATCTGCATAAAAAACGTTTTCTGGATGAGGATTGGTTCCTGAATGTATTTGAAGAATGGCAGAACCAAAAGATAACCATACTTGGGTTTAATGAGCTGGAAGGCAATAAGCTAAACCCCAATAAGGTAAAGATCAGTATTAAAGTACTGAGCGGCCTTAACTGGTTCAATGCTATTGTTAATGCAAGGTTTGGACGTAAAAGGGCGGCATTGAAGCAGATCTACCGTGCGGTGAAGAACAAAACTAAATACGTGCAGCTTGATGACGGCACAACGGGTATTTTGCCTGCCGAATGGATAGAGAAGTTTAATGATTATTTCAATTCAGGCGAGATAGCTAATGATGAAACCTTGCAGATAGCGAAGTCGAACTTTACGGTGATAGAGCAACTGTTTAATGAGGCTGATCTGGATGAAAAGGTAATGAATGAGATCAGCATCTATCACAAAAAGCTGGAGAGTTTTGAAGCTGTTAAACTATTGCCAACGCCGACGGGTTTTAACGGTGAGCTACGCCACTACCAACAGCAGGGATTAAGCTGGCTCAATTTTCTGGATGATTTTAACTTTGGCGGTTGCTTGGCTGATGATATGGGTTTGGGTAAAACCATACAAATTATAGCATTTATATTATCGCAAAGGGCCAAAAATAAACACAATACCAATCTTGTTGTTGTGCCTACTTCATTGATCCATAACTGGCAGTTGGAGATAGAAAAGTTTGCGCCTTCAATGCGTGTACATACTATTTATGGGGCTGATCGTATTAAGAGCATATCAGATTTTGATAAATCTGAAGTTGTCCTCACTTCATACGGGACTTTGCTTGCCGATATCGTTTTCCTGAAGAATTATGAATTTAATTACGTTTTTCTCGATGAATCCCAACAGATCAAAAATCCGGAATCACAACGCTATAAGGCAACCCGGCTATTAAAATCCAGGAATAAAATCGTACTTACAGGTACACCTATTGAAAATAATACATTCGATCTGTACGGACAGCTATCCTTTGCTTGCCCGGGATTACTGGGTAGCAAGCAGTATTTTAAGGAGATTTACTCTTCGCCCATTGATATGTTTAAGAGCAGCAAGCGGGCTAAGGAGTTGCAAAATAAAATAAGTCCGTTTATACTCAGGCGTACCAAACAGGAGGTAGCATCAGACCTGCCCGAGAAAACCGAAATGGTATTGTACTGCGAAATGAAGGCCGAGCAGCGCAATATTTATAATTCGTACGAAACAGAATTCAGGGATTATATATCAGCCACAACGGGCGATGTGCTGAAAAAATCGCCAATGAATGTGTTGAAAGGCATAACCCGCCTACGGCAGATCTGCGATTCGCCGTTGTTACTTAAAGGCGAAAAGATGCCCGGCAGTGCATCGGCCAAAATTGATATGCTGATGGAGGAGATAGAAGGCAAAAAGCATCAGCATAAAATATTGGTGTTCTCCCAGTTTGTAACCATGCTCGATCTGATAAAAAAAGAATTAAAGGGTAGGGGTATAGGCTTTAGCTACTTAACCGGGCAAACCCGCAACAGGCAGGCTGTTATCAATGATTTCCAAACCGATGCCAATATTCGTGTTTTCCTCATCAGCTTAAAAGCCGGGGGCACCGGGCTTAATTTAACTGAAGCAGATTATGTTTACCTGGTTGACCCATGGTGGAACCCGGCAGTTGAGAACCAGGCTATAGACCGTTGCCACCGTATTGGACAGGACAAGAACATTGTAGCCGTACGGTTGATCTGCCCCGGCACGGTTGAGGAAAAGATAATGGTGATGCAGGAAAACAAGCAATCGCTTGCTAATGATCTCATCAAAAGCGATACCTCCTTTGTTAAAAATCTTTCAAAAACAGATCTGCTTAATTTATTGAGTTAATAGTAATTATCTTATAATGGTTAATGGGCCCGACAGCACCTGGCTGTTTACATTGGTAGTTATAACATAATAATAAGTACCCATTGGTAGTTCCTGCCCATTATATTTCCCATCCCATGGATTAGGATAGCCAACCGAATGGAAAAGTTTTGTGCCGTAACGGTTAAATATATCAACAGTAGCGTTGGTATAGGCAATTAAACCTTTAATATCCCAATAATCATTAATGCCATCGCCATTAGGTGTAAAAGCATTAGGGACTATTAATTCAGGTGATACGATGATCTGGCTTTGGCTATAGCTTACGCAACCCCTGCTATCAGTTACCTGTAAGGTGTAATAGCGGTCTATGTCGCCTGTAATAACCGGGTTTTTAGCCGTAACATTATTAATGCCAATGCTGGGCGACCATAAATAGGTTACGCTATCTTCGCTCACAACTGGCTCTAAAGTAATGGTGTGCCCGCGTAAAACATACCTTGTACCACCTGCATTAACCGTTGGCGGCGGGATGAATTTTACGGTCATAAATTCCGAAGGGATAAAACACTGGCCGGCGTTATTAGCAGTAAGGGTTAGCTTCACCGATCCGTTTTGTTTATCGGCGGCCGTAGGTATGTAAGTGGCATTTGAAACCGTATCAGAAGGACTAAAAGTTCCGCCAGTTGGCGAGCTCCATTTACCGCCACCGGGTATCAGGATCTTGCCCGTTATCGGCACGCTGGCATCCTCTATACAAACGCCTTTATCTGCACCTACACTTACCCCGGGTGAAGGTCCGAAGGTAATAGTCATCATTGAGGTAGAAACGGTACAATCATCGGTACTGGTTGATGCCAGCGTAAGTAATACCGAGCCTACAGATTTATCTTCGTCAGAAGGAATATATTTCGCGTTAAGTGTATTGAATGATGGTGAAAAAGACCCTGATCCTGAAGTTGTCCATACCCCGGTAATAGTACCGCCGCTCATTTTGCCTGCAAGTTGGATTGAAGTTGCCGTTACACAAATTAATTGATTAGGCCCGGCATCGGCTTTCGGCGGGTTATCTATCATCACGTGTGTAGTACCTGCCGCGCTGGTGCAGCTGTTAACGGTTACATATAAGTGATATGTGCCGGTATCTGTTAATGCGGCATTATCAATATCCGGGTTTTGCAGGGTTGATGAGTAGTTATTCGGACCTGTCCATAAATAGGTCGCATTGCTTACTACTGGTGTACGCAACTGTATAGTGCTGCCTAAACAAATAGGGGTATTACTGTTAGTTACGGGCTGTGCCGGCTGTGGATTGAGTGTAACAGTATAAGCGAAAGCAGCACCCGGGCACCCAAAAGCTATTGGTGTAATAATATAGCTAACTCTTACCGGGTTAGGGCTGGTATTAATTAAAGCTTCATCAATTGTTGCTGATGTTTGATTGCTTACTGGTTTGTTGCTGATGCTATTTGCGGTATCGCGCCTCCAGTTAAAGGTGGCTGAAGGGATGTTTGAGGTAATGGTATAGCTTTGAGGTATACCGCTGCAAGCTGCTCCGCTGGCAACACTGGTTATGTATGCGGTAGGGTTCACCGTTTCTGTATAAGTAAATGGAGCTGCCTGGCAATCGGCGGTTTGGTAATTAATAATATATGGAACAGCAATAGGCGCAATACCAGTATTAAACAATACTTCGCGTATGGTGCTTGCGGTTTGGCCTGTTACAGTCGCGTTAGTTATACCCGCAACAGCCGCGCGGCTCCAGGTAAATGCTGTTTGCGGTACGCTGAAAGTTATGGCATAATTATCAGTGGAATTATCGCAAATTGTGGCCGCAGGGCTGCTGGTAACAGCCGGTGTTGGGTAAACAGTAACCACATATTTAAATACAGGCCCCGAACAGCCATTGTTTAATGGTGTTATTAAATAAGTTACATCAATGGGGCCTGTAGAGGTATTTACCAAAGCTTCAGTAATAGTGCCCGATGTTTGATTGGTTACTGCCGGGTTACTAATGCCTGTGATCTGTGCCCTGCTCCATGAAAAGGTAGCGCCGGGAGTATCAGATGTAATTAGATAATTTAACGCGTTTCCCCCGCATATATCAGCATAAGGTGAACTGGTTACATTTGGTACCGGGTTAACCGATACATTTACTTTGGTACGTGGGCTGATACAATCACTTATCACTGCTTGAACGTAGTATACAGTATTGGTCAACAATGGCGATGTAGTAAACGTGCTGCCTACGGCTAATAAATTCCCTCCAATAGCAGCGTCGTACCACTGATAAGTGCCTGTTGAACCGCTTGCTGTAATTATTGCGGGGCTGCCCAAACAAGTACTTGTGATTGGTACAACAGGCGCAACAGGCGTTTGATTAATTGTTACCGGTACTGCGGTTCTTGCGCTATTAATACCGTTAATAGTTGTTTGCACATAATAGGTAGTGTTTGCAGTAAGTGCAGGCGTTATGTAGTTGGGCCCGGTTGAAAGCAATGTTCCGTCTGTGGCTGTATTATACCAGCGATAGGTACCCCCTGGTGCCAATGCCGATAACGTTGTGCCGCTACCCATACAAACTGATGTTCCGGGAGCTGTTGGTGTTACTGGTACCGGGTAAATGGTAATTTCAACCTTTGCTGATGCTGGCCCGCAAGTACCCGGCGGGTCGGTTGTAGTTAAAGTGAGTTTTACATTAGTTTCGCCTGGTGCAGGAGTATACACCGCGTTTAATGCGTTAGGGTTTGAAAAAGTTCCGCTGCCTCCCGTCCAAGTCCCGCCCGAGGCACCGCTGATACTTCCGGCCAGTTTTACAGGTTGTCCGGCTGCAATACTTTGGTTTGGTCCGGCGCTTACCCTGGCTGCAGCATCAATTGTTACACTGGCGGTGGCTAATTTCGACGTTCCGTCTGCTAAAATTAATGTATTAGTTACAGTGTATGTTCCTGGTTTGCTTGCGCTTAGATTTATTTGTCCTGTTGTTTTATTTACAAAAAGTAATCCATTAGGTGAGGCGCTAAATGCACCCGCTGTTGAATTATTTGTAAATATGGGAAAAGGATTTGCCGCGCTTTGGCAAAATGGCCCATTATAATAAAAACTGCCATTGGGTATAGAATCAATTACAAAAGAAACAGTTGAACTACCCGGGCAAGAGCCGTTGGTGACAAATGTTATGGTGTAATCACCTTTTTTACTTGCCTTAATATTTATTTCGCCGGTTGTGTTGCTTACAAAAACAAGACCAGCCGGTGTTGCAGTAAAGGTGCCGCCAGCTGGGTTGGCGATCACAGGTATTGGGTTATTGCCCGCACCATTACTGTAAGTGCCATAATTATATTCAAATTCTGCATCAGCAACCCCTGTTACGGTTATAGTTACCGGCGTTCTGCTGCTTGGGCATGTACTTGAATTGCTTTGGGCATAATAAGTTGTAGTTTCAGATAGGGGCGTGGTGGTATATGTACTGCCCGATGCCAGTAAAAAGCCACCGCTTGCTGCAGTATACCATGATACACCCCCACTTGCGGTAGTACTTGCCGAAACAGTTGCGGTTGAGCCGGTACAAATAGATGAGGGCCCGCTTACCGTTGGTGGTGGGGTAACAGGGTTTACAGTTACTGTAACCGGGGTGCGTGTACTTATACAGCCATTGCTTGCTGTTTGTACGTAATAAGTTGTAGTGGCTGTTAGTTCAGGTGTAACAAATACCTGGCCCGATGATAATAAGTTGCCGCCTGCCGGGCTATCATACCAACTGTAATTGCCTGAGCCGCCTGATGCGGTTAATACCGTATAATTTCCCGCACAAAGGGTGGCTCCAGGGGCTTTAGGTGCAACAACTGCCGGAAGTACGGTTACCGAAACCACAGTTCGCGCGCTGGCGCAATCGCCCAGTACCGTTTGTATATAATATTTGGTGGTTGCAGTTAACGCTGGGGTAGTGTAAGTAGAGTCCGTAGCTAATAATGTACCACCTGTTGGCGCGTTATACCACTGGTAAGTGCCGCCTTTTACTGTTGATGTTGCAGTTAACATGGTAGCTGAGCCTGAACAAACTATTGCACCTGAAGATGAAGGAGCCGCAATTGGTGCATTTACAATAACCTGTACCGGCGAACGAAGGCTGGTACATCCTCCATTAACATCCTGGATATAATAAGTGGTCGTATTTTCTAAAGCAGATGTTTGATAGGTTGTGCCGGTTGTTAACAGGCGCCCGCCTGTTGGCGCATCATACCATTGATAAGTAATATCCGGCGTAGCAGAATTAATGGTTAAATTAGTGCTGGTGCCATAGCAAATTGTACTGGTTTGGGCCGCTGGTGCAGCGGGGATTGGGCTTACCGTTACAGTAACCGGTGTGCGCACGCTTACACATCCGTTTAAGGTAGTTTGTACATAGTAGGTTGTTGAAGCAGTGAGCGCAGGGGTGGTATAGTCGGGACTTGAAATTAAGGAGGTGCCGCCGGTTGGCACATTAAACCAGTCGAAAATACCAGACGCTGCATCGGCGTGTAAGCTTGCAGCCGTACCCGAACATATGGTAACATTGGTTGATGTTGGCGTTGGTGACGGTGGGTTTATATATACGGTTGCCGCTGTAGGCACGCTAACGCAACCATTAACAGTGGCTACAACATAATAATTAGTTGTTTTTGTAAGAGCTGGTGTGGTATAAGTAGGGCCGGTAGCCAACTGATTAGTTTCAGCAGCCGAATCGTACCAAACATAATTAGTGCCCCCACTGGCTGTTAAGGTAGCGCCGGTACCCGAACATACCGATGCATTGGTAACGCCTGGCCGTCCGGCCGTATAAACATTTACGGCCGTTCTGGCACTTGTGCAGTTTGATAATGTGGTTTGTACATAATAAGTAATAGTAGTAGTAATAGGAGGCGTGGTGAAGGTATCGCCGGTAGCTAAAAATTTTCCTCCGGTTGCTGCATCATACCATTGATAAGTGCCACCCGGTGCCGTTGCTTTTAGCGTTGCCGGGCTATTTTCACAAACAGTAACACTACTGGCTGAAGGAGAATTGGGCATTATGGAAACACCAACTGAAATGCTCGATGTAACTGCCGGGCAACTGGTTGCCTTATCAGTTACTGAAACCGTATAAGTGCCGGCTTTGTTAACGCTGATGGTTTGGGTGGTTTCTCCGGTACTCCATATATAATTATACGGCCCGGTGCCGCCAGTTATATTTGGTGTTAATACCACCGCATTACCCGAACAAATATCAGGAGATGATGATGAAAGACTATCTTTTAATGTGCATGACTGGCTATATCCCCTGACCGATAAAAGCAGCAATAGCAAAAAAAGTAAACGTGTAATAACAGTGTATCTTGCAGTCAAAACTTTTTCGTACTAAGTGCCTGACTATCAATTTGCGATCTTTAAATAGAGCACAAAGTGACTCAGGCTGTTGTATAAAATCCAAATTAATTATTTAGTCTAGGTTATGTTTTGTACGTAATAGTTTCAATAAATGTTCGTATGAATTAAAATATTAACCAATGTTATTTTAAAATAATATTCCAATTCGAATAACTCGTTTAGCAATATTTTAATAAAAGCCGGTATTTATGCGTTTTTGATCTTTTTTAGCTATGAAATTGCTTTGTTATAAGAAAAATGGCATTGTTGCCTCATGAAGAGTTGAATCTTTTTATTTAACCTTTAGTAAATAACTGTAAATAGTTCAGAAAAATGTTATCTTGTTGATAAACAGATAAATAGATAATATGGATCAGCGATGGAGTCGTATTGTTCTAACGATATTCTTTGGGAGAAATCGGATCTGATATTAATATCAAATTGTTAATGTGTTGTTAACTAATATTAAAACAATGAGAAAAGTATTGCTTAATATTAATAAGATGGTTATCAGGAGATAATATTCTGTTTATGGTGTGTAGGTATTTTTACACCATAAATCAAAACCATGAAAAATCATTACAAACACTTTAACACAAAACAATTGGCAGCAGGCCTTGGGGTTTTGTTGTTAAGCTCAACATTTGTGGGCTGCAAAAAAGACAAGACATCTACTACAACAGGCATTAATAAAGTAAATCACGTAGTAGTGATATACATGGAGAATCACAGCTTTGACAACCTGTATGGTGAGTTTTCAGGCGCTAATGGTATATCCAATGCAACGTCAGCTAATACTATCCAGCTTGATGCTACCGGCACGCCTTATACCACGTTACCTCCAATACCGGGCACGCCTGTATTCCCTGTCAATTTGCCTAACGCGATTTTTAATATTGACAAGTATGTGCAAAATGATGTGATAACACAGGACGTTTTGCACCGCTACTACCAGGAGCAAATGCAGATTGATGGTGGTAAAATGGACAAATATGCCTTATATAACAGCAACTCAGCTGGTTTATCACAGGGTTATTATACAACCAGTGCAATACCATTGTTAGCATTAGCTCAAAAATATACGTTGTGCGATAACTTTTACCATAGCGCATTCGGTGGTTCATTCTTAAATCACCAATGGTTAATTGCTTCTGCCAGCCCAACTTTCCCTAATGCGCCTACAGGTATTACTGCTGTAGTTGACCCAACAACTGGTGTAGTAACAACTGATGGTCAGGTTACACCTGATGGTTTTGTGGTTAATACCAGTTATTCTGTTAACGCGCCTCACCCGGCGACGACAGCTGCTGCAAACCTGGTGCCTAACCAGACTAACCCAACTATTGGCGACAGGTTAAGCGCTAAGAACGTGTCATGGGCATGGTACTCAGGCGGATGGGACAATGCGCTGGCAGGTAATCCTGATCCAAACTTCCAGTTCCACCACCAGCCATTCATCTACTACAAAAATTTTGCCGACGGAACCCAGGCAAAAAAAGATCACTTAAAGGATGAAACCGACTTTATAGCTGCTGCACAAGCTGGTACATTACCTGCTGTATCATTTGTAAAACCATTAGGTACTTATAACGAGCACCCTGGTTATTCTGATGTATCATTAGGTGAAACGCATGCTGTTCAACTGGTAAATGATATACTTAACGGCCCGAATGGAAAAGACGTAGTGATCATTATTACTTATGATGAGAACGGTGGTTTCTGGGATCACGTAGCTCCTCCGGTTATCGACAAGAAATGGGGCCCGGGAACACGCGTTCCTGCTATCATCATCTCTCCGTTTGCTAAACAAGGTTATGTTGATCATACCCAATATGAAACTGTAAGTATCCTTTCATTTATCGAAAAAAGATGGGGGCTTTCACCACTTGCAACCCGCGATCAGAATGCTACACCGCTTACAAACGCGTTTAATTTTTAATCAAACTATATAGGTCTGAGTAATTAATCTATAAACATAAATAACGGGAGAGCGGCTATTAACCGCTCTTTCATTATTTAAAATACTATCGTAAAACAGTCCAAATTTTTTCAATAAGTGAAGAAGATCTTATTCATATCGATACTGATAGTTGTTGTTGCAGTTGTCGCTTTTTTCTCGTTAAGAGCCGGGAAAGTAGCTCCTGAAAAAGCTATCGAACAAAACTTATTGGTACAAATTGACAGTTTTACCAACCTGAAAAACCAATTGCTTATTGCTGCTGAAAGCAAGAATGTTAACGAAAAACAATTACAGCAATTATTTAAGGATACCAGGCTGGCTTATAAGAAATTTGAATGGGCCGCTGAATATTATCAGCCTATAGCTACCCGCTTTATAAACGGGCCGCCGGTAAAAGAAGTAGAGATAGACGGCACCACTTTTAACCCGGCAGGGCTGCAGGTTATTGAGAATTATTTGTTCCCGAAATACGATAAAGCAAAAAATAAGGAGCTGATAACGCAGCTTAAATTGATTGATGATAATGTAACTAAATACAAAGTTTACTTTGGTAATGTTGAGATACTTAACTGGCAGATATTTGATGCGGCAAGGCAACAGATCTTCAGGGTAGAAACATTGGGGATCACCGATTTTGATAACCCAATACTGCAAAATAGTTTAATGGAATCGGCCACCAGCCTTGAAAGTATTACGAAGGTATTATCGTATTACACAGATGGAAACGACTCAAGACTGATTGAGCAATTAACAGCCGCCACAAATTATTTAAGAAAGAACAATAATTTCAACTCATTTAACAGGGCTGATTTTCTTACAGATTACGGTAACCCGGCAAGTACCAGTATAGCCAATTTAATTGTAGCACTAAAGATCCCTGTTATAAGGTACAACCGCTTGCTGAACCAGGATGCCAAAACGTTGTTTGATACCAATGCCTACAATGTAAACGCTTATGCAAATGATCCATCTTTCTTTATCACTGATAAAAAGATAGCTCTTGGAAGAAAACTTTTCGCCGATCCTATTTTATCAGGTACGCATACCCGGAGCTGCCAGTCGTGCCATCAGCCTGAAAAAGCATTTGCCGATGGCTTTACAAAGAATACAGTGATCAACAGCACGGTATTACTCCGCAGAAATACACCAACATTAATAAACGCAGCGCTACAACCTGCACAATTTTATGACCTCCGTGCGGCGATGCTGGAAGATCAGGTGCTGGATGTAGTGACCAATAAGCAGGAAATGCATGGCTCAATAAAACAGGCAACAGCGTTATTATATAAAGATAAAGCGTACAGGAAACTGTTTCACGATGCTTTCCCGAAGGTGGATACCGCCGGCATACCCGCATACGAAGTCAGCAACGCCATAGGTTCATATATCCGCAGCCTGATAATGCTTAACAGCCGTTTTGATGAGTATATGC
>Ga0302300_1000945_pt1 | contig 17797 bp, 13 predicted proteins | sample III_Palsa_E1_1_FD_198756 | JGI IMG/M metagenome (GOLD analysis project Ga0302300, IMG submission 198756) | Peat permafrost microbial communities from Stordalen Mire near Abisko, Sweden - III_Palsa_E1_1 | ecosystem: Environmental > Terrestrial > Soil > Palsa > Peat permafrost | place: Sweden... | reverse complement strand
AACCGGTCGAATGGCGTACCCTATACCGGATATGCCGGCTATTCTCATCATAATAGCCCCCGTAAGTAAATTCATACATTAGCGGCAGCTGCCCTAAAAGGTCAGGTTTTGCATCTAAATAAAACCTCCCAAATCTTCTTCTGATCCCCATCGATTGATACCCGTTGCGGTGCAATAACTTTCTTTTAAGTTTATTTAAGAGAAAATAGGTGAAAGTTTTAACCGACTTTACTCTCTGATTATTAGTTATTTATAATCAAAAACAAACATAAGAATATTTTACTAAAAAGAAAAATTTAGTCCTGCTCCCGCTACAAAGTATGTTAGAAGCCTTTTAGAGCTGATCTAAAAGGCTTTTTTGTTAGTGATCACTAACAATTTATCAATTCCCAATTTAATATAGATCCCACAAGAAATTTACTTTCTCACGGTAATGAATTAATGTGTCGCAGCGTTAAAATATCGTAATTATAACTTATATGGATTCTATATAAACAATGTCCCATTAAAACTCAAAGTATGTCGTTGCATTCTTAACCAAATTAAGTATCATATTCAAAGTTTTAAAAAAGTTGGCGTAAACTTCCACCATAACATTAAAACAAATTACCGTTCTAAGTGTTGAAAGTTTTGCTGTTTATTTAGTTATATGAAATATTTAAAATCTACCTTATTATTTGCTGTTTTTATCACCTTTTGTTTAACCGCCAGGCCGGCATTCGCTCAAAATATTCAAAACCTTTCAACTATTAATGTTAATGATTTAACCGATGCCCAGCTAGAACAAATATTACAGCAGGCACAAGCATCGGGATTAACGGATAGGCAACTGATTGAGCAAGCGCAAAATAAAGGCATGCCCGACGACCAGATTCGAATTCTTCAGCAGCGCATCGCCAGTTTAAGGAAGCCTAATAATAATTCAAGTGGCAGCGATACGTCGCAAACGCAACCTCGTGCGCTTAATTATGAACCCAATGCTTTAAATAAGCCTGTGCAAGCCGAACCGGCAACGGCTTCCTCCGGGCCAAGAATATTCGGGGCTGACCTTTTCCGAAATGGAAACGTGACTTTTGAACCCAACCTGAAGCTGGCAACACCGTTAAATTATATTCTTGGGCCTGATGATCAGTTAAACATCAATGTTTATGGCCATGCAGTAGCCAATTGGAAACTGAATGTGTCTCCCGATGGAAATATCAACATCCCGGACATCGGCGTATTAAATGTTTCGGGCAAAACAATTGAGCAGGCAACAGAAGATATAAAAAGCAAGCTTACTGCCAACAGATTTGCGATTGGTAACGGCACCAATGTGCAGGTTACGTTGGGTAATATACGCAGCATTAAGGTAATTATGGTGGGCGAGGTACAAAGGCCAGGCACTTATACTTTGCCATCTTTGGCTACCGTTTTCAATGCTTTGTATTCAGCCGGAGGCCCAAGTGATCGTGGTTCATTCCGCCAGATTGAAGTTATCAGAAACAATCATATTATCAGGCGGCTGGATGTGTACGATTTTTTGTTAAAAGGCGACCAAAAAGATAATATAGGCTTGCAGGACCAGGATATTATACGCATTCCCACGTACCGCGTCCGGGTGCAAATGGAAGGCGAAATAAAAACACCGGCCTTATTTGAGGTGCTGCCCGGCGAGACGTTACAGAATGTTATAGATTTTGCAGGTGGATTTACCGACCAGGCCTATACAGCGCTTATAAAAGTTTCACAAATAAGCGATGAACAACGGAGCATCTCGGATATTGTTGAGGATGATTACAAAAACTACATTCCATTACGCGGAGACATTTATACAGTTGAACGCATCCTGGACAGGATTAAAAACAGGGTGACAATAAATGGTGCTGTTTTTAGGCCCGGGCAATTCCAGTTGGAAAAAGGCCTAACATTAATGTCATTGATAGCAAAGGCATCGGGCTTAAAAGAGGATGCTTTTATAGGTATAGGGTCAATTACCCGCCTTAAACCCGATAACACTACCGAATTGATTTCATTTGATTTAAAGAATATACTTAACAAAACTGATGCAGACATTCCGTTACAGCGCGAAGATGTTGTTAATATACCTTCGATATTTGACCTGCGGGACCAGTATACGGTAACTATTAAAGGCGAAGTACGTAATAGCGGGGCGTTTGCCTATGCCGACAGTATGACGGTTGAACAACTTGTTATTAAAGCCGGCGGCTTCGCCGAAGGCGCAAGCCCAAAGCGCATAGAGGTTGCAAGGCGTATAACCACCAGCGACCCAACATCAAAAAGCAGTTTGGTAGCCCAGGTATATAGTGTAAATGTGGACGCACAATTGAAACATGGCGAAGCAAATTTTATATTAAAACCCTTTGACATCGTATCAGTTTATTCGCTGCCGGGTTACGAAACCCAAAAAATAGTAAAAATAGAAGGCGAAGTTTTATATCCCGGCTTTTATACCATACAACAAAAGGACGAGAAAATATCAGACATGATAGCGCGGGCGGGCGGTTTAACCGCAACTGCCGATGCGGATGGCGGCACATTGAAACGCGACAATATTGCGATATTAGGGGTTGATAAAGACAATGTTGATACTGCTGCTATAACCGAGGAACGTATTGAACGGATAAAAAGATTAAAAGAGAGTTATAAAGACTCGACAACTGACGACGATTTGCAATTGCGCAACAACTACGTGGGTATTCATCTTAAAGAAATAATTAAAAACCCGGGCTCCAGCATTGATTTAATAGTGGAAGACGGAGATATCATAAGGGTACCAAAACAACAGCAAATAGTACGGGTAAACGGGCAGGTTTTATATCCAAGCGCAATTGTTTATGATAAGAACGAATCATTTAAAGGGTATGTACTGAATGCCGGTGGTTTCGCCCCGAATGCGCTTCGGAGCGGCGCCTACATTGTTTATCCGAATGGAACGGTAAAAGGGACCAGCAAATTCCTTTTCTTTAACCACCATCCAAGTGTTAAACCCGGTAGCGAAATATATGTGCCAAAAAAACCTGAAAAGAAAGGCATATCTACCGGCGAACTTGTCGCAATAACTTCGGGATTGGCATCAATCGCCGCCGTTATTCTGGGAATTATAAGTCTGCATAAATAATTAATAAATTAGATAATAACTTCTAATTGATGAATCAAACCGACCAGCCAAAGGCGACAAATACCGGTGAAGAAATAACCATAAAAGAATTTTTTCACAAAATTGCGGCTACTTTTAAAATTAAAAGAAATTGGCAAATTGTGGCAATTTTCTCCATTTTGGGAGCATTAGCAGGATTAGCTTATTCAATTTATAAAAAGCCAATTTATACAGCTGAGTGTACTTTTGTATTGGAAGACGGCAGTAAAGCGGGCGCACTTGGCCAATATTCTAGTTTGGCATCAATAGCTGGAATAGATCTTAATTCGGGCGGGGGACTGTTCCAGGGTGATAATATTCTCGAATTATATAAATCACGCTCAATGATTGAGAAGACATTGCTTAGCGATGCAGACTTCGGAGGGAAAAAACAACTGTTAATTGAAAGGTATATCGATTTTAACAAACTCAGGGATAAGTGGAGAAGGAAAGACAACATTCAAAATATTACATTCGTTGGCAACCCTGATAAATTTGACCGGTACCAGGATAGTATAATTACCGATATAGTAAAAACCTTTAATAAAAAGGTATTAACGGTAGCTAAGCTTGATAAAAAGCTAAGCATCATTGTGGTAACGGTATCAACTACCGACGAACTGTTCTCAAAAGAATTTACAAAAAAACTGGTTGAGACAGTTAACAACTTTTATGTACAAACTAAAACCAAAAAGAGCGCCATGGATGTACAGGTTTTAATGCACCAGGCCGATAGCGTAAAGTCGATATTAAATTCGGCGATAAGCGGCGCTGCATCAGCAATTGACGCTTCCCCCGATGCAAATCCCCTGTTACCAAGTTTACGGGTGCCCTCACAAAAAAAACAGGTGGATATACAGGCAAGTACAACCGTGTATGCTGAAATTGTAAAAAACCTTGAAATTTCCAGGATATCCTTAAGGCAAGATATCCCATTGATACAGATCATTGATCAGCCGGTATTACCGCTTGATAATGATCATGTGCATAAAGTAAAAGGAATGGTATTTGGCTTTATTTTGGCTGGCTTTATAACAATGGTGGTGCTGGTTCTAAAACGGCTGCTTTTATCTTAATCATTGATATCGTTTTGTATAATATATCCACTCTTAAATCGCCTATTTAAAGGTTGGCTAAATGAATAATAAAAATAATTTAGTTAAAAACATCCTTTCATTAGGGGTAGTTCAAGTTGCTAACTATGTACTTCCTTTAGTTTCAATACCAATAATTGTCAGGATTATAGGCCCCAATAATTATGGGATAATAAATTATTATAACTCCTTTGTCGCCTATTTTATTTTGCTCATAAACTATGGTTTTGAGTATTCGGGCACCAGGTTTATTGCCATTGAAAAAGATGATATTTTAAAACGGAATCAGCATTTCACCAAAATATTATATGCTAAATGCCTGCTTTTTTTTGTTTCTATAGCTATATTTTCTATATCAATATTATTCATTTCCAAATCTGCAGATGAAACCAAGGTTGCTATATATACATTCTTAATTGCCATAAGCTGGGTATTATCGCCAAACTGGTTTTACCAGGGAATGCAGCAGTTAACTAAGGTGGCTTTGTTTAATTTTTCCAGTAAGATAATTTTCACGGTTTTAATACTTGTGATAATAAGAGAAAAAAGCCAATATGCATGGCAGCCTTTAATTTTAAGTCTTACCCAAATATTCGTATCTCTTATTTCGATGTTATATGCTGTCCGGAAGTTCAAAATATCATTTCAAATAATTGAATTTAAGTCAATTATGCAGCTCTTATGGGAAGACAGGATGATTTTTTTTTCGATGTTGGCTACAAACTTATATACCGATACAAATATTGTTGTGCTTGGGCTTTTTGAGACAAAAGAAAATGTAGGATATTTTACTGCTGCCTGGAAATTGCTTTTTGTTTTCCTGGTTATTGTTTCGTTCCCGGTATCACAGGCTATGTTTCCATACATTGCCGAAACATTTTCAAAAAATATAAATAAGGGAATTGAACAAATTAAAAGAATATTACCAATTGTTATATACATATCGCTAGGCCTATCAATAATTTTATATTGCTCAGCCGGGATTTTAATACATGGTTTTTATGGGGGCCGTTTTACGCCTACCATATTGGTATTTCGCATTTTAACAATTGTACCCGTATTATCTTTCATAAATACAACCCTGGGGCTGCAAACTATGGTTAACCTTAAAATGGATAAGGCCTATTTTGCTATTATTTTTTCCGGGGGCATTTTTAGTGTAGTGTTCAACATCGTTATCATTCATTTTTTTGGATACATAGGGTGCGCATGGTCATGGATAGTAGCTGAAACCATTATAGCAATCGTTTTAAACTACTATCTAAAAAGCAAAGGATATGATCTTTTTAAGTGGAAAAATTTCAGTCCTAAAATGATTGCGCTGGAATTTAAAACGCTGGTGTTAAATTTTAAAAAACGGAAAACCGTTAATATAGAATAAAACAAATTGATGTGTTCTGTATTCTCATGCTAACAAATAGAGCGATATAAGATATGTTACCTGCTGCTAAGCGAATTTTTGGGCTTGATTTACTAAGATGCCTGGCAATACTACTTGTTTTACTAACGCATACTATCCCTTTTCTCGACCCGCAAAACATTTATAAAACTTCGGTATATACAGGCTTTTTTGGCGTAGAGTTTTTTTTTGTTTTAAGCGGTTTTTTAATAGGCACTATTTTATTAAAGATTTATCACCAGCCAGGTTCATTTGACTTTAAAAACATAAAAATATTTTGGATAAGAAGATGGTTTAGAACACTGCCCAATTACTATTTAATGTTTGCCGTTTACGCCATTTTATTTTATTTTTCAAATCATATCAATGTTTTCACCTCAGGCAAATACTTATCTTATTTAGTTTTTCTTCAAAATGCGGTTTCATATCAGCCTAACAATTTCTTCCAGGTTGCATGGAGTTTAAGCATCGAGGAATGGTTTTATTTACTATTTCCGGTTTTTCTTTTTTTGCTGGCAAAAGTATTTAAAACTAAAAAATCTTCGGCATTCTTGATAACAGCATTGAGTATTATAGCTATTGAATTGATTGCCAGGTTCTGTATAGCAATATTTCGTAGCAATTACTGGGATGAGGGTTTTAGAAAACTTATGCCCTTACGCCTCGACAGCATAGATATAGGTGTTTTAGCAGCTTATATAAGATTTCATCAACCTTCATTCTGGAATAAGAATGCTAAAAGACTAGCTATTTTCGGATTGGTTTTACTCATTCCCCTTACCTTATATTTTTCTTCAGATTATGCAATATACTTCGACGCCGTTACCTGGGATCATAAAATAAAAGCGGGAATATTTTTAGAAACACTTTTTTTCACTTTAATAAGCTTTTCAATTGCATTATTGTTCCCTTATTTATGTATCGTTAAAATAAATGGAGGTTTTTTCAACACGGCAGTAACCTTCTTGAGCAAAATATCATATTCAATTTATTTAACACATTTTTTTTTAATTGCTGTTCTGTCGCATATGTTCAGGCATTACTCAAATATTAAATACTACAATATTTTACTATTTGTTTGTGTTTGGGTAGTCGTTATTCTTATTTCGGCAATCCAATACACTTTCTTTGAAGTAAGAATGACTGCATTACGGAATTATATTAGCAGAAAGCAAGCAGCTATAAAAATTTAGGAGTTATACCTTATTATAAAAGTGTCAATGTTATCGCATGTTTTAAAACCTGGGTTTGTGAGTATTTATTTGAACAGTTATGATATTTAATAAATCCTTATTGGGTTCGGTTACAGTTTGGTATAATCCTGAATCTGTGTATATTAAAAATATTCACTCTTATTCAAATTATTCAAACCTGTTGGTCATAGTTGATAACAGCCCTTCAACAAACCAGCATTTATTTGACGAAATTGAAAGTGTAAATAAAATTTATATTTGGAATGGAGAGAACCTGGGTATAGCGAAAGCACTTAACCAGGGGATTAACGCCCTTGCCGAAAAAGGATATGCGTTTGCTTTAACACTCGACCAGGATAGTTCATTTGAAAAAGCTGAAATTGAAAAGCTCTTATTTGCCGCCCAAAATCTTGATTGGGAAAATGTGGGAATATTGTCGCCATACCATTTACAGCAAAAAAGTATCCGGCCCGCTAATCTTGCAGACTATACACCTGTAACCTGTGTAATGGCCTCCGGGAATATCCTAAATATAGAAATTGGCAAAAGCGTTGGTTTTTTTAATGAGCAATTATTTATTGATCATGTTGATAATGAATATTGCCTTCGGCTAAATAAATCCGGATGTAAGGTTTTACTTGCAAATGCGTTCCTTATACACGAATTAGGAAAATATAAAAACGTCTATTTTTTTGGAAAAAGAATCGGCGGCTTTATATCGCATTCACCTGAAAGACTATATTATTTTGTAAGAAATTCCCTGTATATAATAAAGAAATACTTTTTTCTTGATACAAAATATACTTTGATGGAAATGACTTCCCTTTTAAAAAGGTTTATAAAGCTCTTTTTTGAGGATGATTCAAAAAAACGCCTCAGGTTATATATTAGAGGGATTGCTGATTGCAAAAGATTGAAATGAGAAGTGTATTCAATTCTTTTTTATTAAAGCTTAAACGCGAGCCGCCTTTTGCTGCCGCTGTTATTACTATTTTTATTTTTACATGTCCAGTACTTGTCAGCATATTAACAACGGGGTCGATATTGTTACCCGCCGGTTATACCTCAAGTATAGTTGTGGCGCCAGTATACGGATTATTTGCCCTGATCATCAACATAACGTTGCTTTTTATATTCGGGACTGCGCCTGTATTTAAAGCCAATTTTCAAAGTATTATAGCACCGGATTTTTTAAGAAAAGCATTAATTTATTTATACCTCGCACTTACTTTTTTTAGTTTTTATATTATAAATGCAAAGCTCGACTTTATCAACTCATTATTGGAAGATCCAATATATACTATGATAAAAGTTGGCGGCGAGTTAGGCGACGATAACCTGTTACGGTATTATTTCTATGGTATTAGCGGCTGTATTGGATTTGCGTTAGTTCAAAAACAAGACGGGATTTTTATAAAGTCGGCCAGCTTTATATGTATGATCATAATCGTTCTGTTTTACTTTTTTATTGGCCGACGCGAGGTTTGCATTATGTCGCTATGTTTTCTTTTTTTACTTAAAAGAGATAAAATTAGTCGTGCCTACCTATTTATTATTGGCTTTTTTATTGTTGCAGTAATCGTATCTGTGCTGACTTTACGAACCGGCGACGACAGCAGTTCAATGTTTTCGACAAACTCTGAAGAGCTATCTACCGTTGCCTATAGCTCATATGTTATAGAAAAAACAACACCCGATATTATTAAGTCATTTACCGAGGCTACCTTATTAAGGGCCTACTTAATCCCTACAGATATATCATCTGCATTTGTTAAGAGTAGTTCAGGTTATAGCGATGCCGGAGCGCCTGTTTTAGGTATTGCAGGCATTACCTACATGTACGGTTTCATTATTCCTTTTATTACTGTATTCCTTTTTGGATCGTTTTTCAGAACAATTTCCAATGAGTTTCAAAAAAAGAAAACACCAATAATCAAACTTCTTTTGATTTATGTTGTATTTAGATCGTTCAACTTGTTTCGCAACGGGGAATTCCCTGTAGTGACGCTGGATATGATTAAGTTTTTCATACTTCTTTTGCCAGCTCTCTATTTAAAATTCGATAACAAACAAGCTGAAAATGTTTCTTAATCAAACAGATAGGTTAAGCATGAATATATTGTTCAGCCCTTATTTGCAAGGAAAATATTTAATAAATGAACAAAAATGTAATGGCTTGTATAACGGCCTATTATCCGGGGATTGAGTTTGAAAATATTTGTCGTATCATCTCGCAGCAAACAGGATTGTTGTTAGTTATAGATAACTCCCTGGAAGGCAATCTTAATCAACAGGGAATAAACTTTACCGGTAATACAATTATAATTATTAATAAAAACAAGGATACCATTTCCGGAGCCTTAAATATCGCATTAGACTATGCCAGGGACAACAATTTTGAATACCTGCACATATTTGACCAGGACACAGTCCCGCCAGAAAATATTACTTCAGCTTTGGTTAAGGACTTTAAAACCGAACCTGCCGCGGTGATCATTTCGCCGAGGTTCATTAATTCAAGTACAAATTTTCCCGGCAGGGTATTATCAGGTGTAAGTAAATGGAAGGTGAAAAGTGTGTGGCCAAAATTAGATGTCGGCATGATGGAGGTGCTTTTTACGATTAGCAGCGCCTCACTTATCTGCATCACCAGGTTGCCCGAAGATTCTTTTTATGATACACGGTTAGTTATCGATGGCTGCGACATTGACTTTTGCCTTTACTTGAGAAATGCCGGTTTCAAAATATTTACTGACACGTCTGTATGTGTTTATCATGGAATAGGCGCCCGTAAAAAGGGTGGTGGCCGGTGGTCGGCTACAAATTATTCTCCCCTCAGAAAACAGTTAGGCGCAAAAAACAGGGTGATAATCTGGAAGAGATATTGGAACAACTATCCAGGTTATGTGTTGAATGATTTTTATGTATTCCTGCTGGATTCGGCAAGAACACTATTGCTCGAAAAAAATCACTTTTCAAAACTAACTGCCTTATGCAAGGGTATTTGGCAGGGAATACGCGAAAAAAATATCAGTGAACGTAAAGGTTTAAATCAAGATTTAAAACAAATTGAGCAACATTTCGAAGAAAAAATATGAATAAGTTTATTGAAAAAATATCCAGGATTGCTTTCCAAATCCCTTTATTAATTGAGTCGAGGTTCGATAAGCACTTTTTGGCCGGGGATGTACCAATGTCAAAATTAGTCAGTCATCAAAACTGGAAAAAATATATCTATGAAATTGGTAATAAGCCAGGGATGAATATACTGGAGATAGGTAGCCGGGAGGTGACAGAAAAATCAAATGCGCGGCAGGAATTCGCTAAGGCAAAATATACCGGGTTTGATTTTTATCCCGGAGATAATGTAGACGTGGTTGGCGATGCACATAAACTCTCATCTTATTTCAAGGATGAAAAATTTGATCTTATATATTCAAGCGCTTGTTTTGAGCACTTTGCTATGCCCTGGATTGTAGCAACTGAAATTGCGAAACTGACCAAATTAGGCGGAATTGTTTTTGTTGAAACTCATTTTTCCTTCCGCTCACACGAACGACCATGGAATTTTTTCCAGTTTAGCGATATGGCATTAAAAACATTATTCTCAAATGCGCTTGGGTTTGAATGTATAGAAGCAGGAATGTCAAACCCGATGGTTGGACGATTTTCGTCATTGGCCGAGAAAGATTTAAGAAATAAGCCTATTGGCGGACTTTATTGCCATAGCGAGTATCTTGGAAAAAAAGTAAAGGATGTTAATGATTTTGATTGGAACAACGTTGATTTAACTGATGTTGTTGGGGAAACCAAATACCCTGAGCCAAACTTAAGAAAATATTTTTAACCATGCCATAATTCAACTAAAAGTTAAAACAACTTCTGATATTGCTTGTTATTGTTATGATTTAAGCCTTAAAAAATCATGGCAACTAACAATTATAAAGTATCCGTTTTAATACCAACCTTCAATGCTGGTAAATACTGGGCGCAAGTTTTGGAAAGCATACAGCTCCAATTATTACCTCACCCTATCCGGAAAATAATTATCGATTCAGGTTCAACCGATGATACTGTAGCGTTAGCGCAATCAGCAGGATTTGAAGTTATACAAATTGATAAAAGAGAGTTCAATCACGGAGCTACAAGGCAAAAACTTGTTGATCTTTCTCCGGATAGTGATATATGTGTTTTTTTAACCCAGGATGCTATGTTAGCATCACCTAATAGCTTAAGTAATTTACTTAAAGTATTTACTAATCCGGAGATCGGAATGGCATACGGGCGCCAATTACCTCGTAAAAATGCCAAAACCCTTGAAGCGCATGCCCGCCTGTTTAATTATCCGCCGGAATCTGTAATAAAGTCTATTAACGATAAGGACCAACTTGGATTCAAAGTATTTTTTTGTTCAAATTCATTTTGTGCATATCGAAGAACTGCGTTAATTGAAGTTGGCGGGTTTCCTCTTGATTCCATCATGGGTGAGGATGCCATTACAGCAGCTAAAATGTTGCTGGAAGGTTCTAAGATAGCTTATGTCGCAAATGCGTCTGTCTATCATTCACATACTTATACCTTACAAGAAGAATATAAAAGATATTTTGATACAAGGGTTTTTCATGAACAAAATAAATGGTTGATAGAAAAATTCGGCAAGCCGACTGGCGAGGGAATCCGGTTCATTCGTTCAGAATTGAACTACGCTTTTAAATATAATTTTAAAAGTATATTAAAATCGGTAACATCCTTAGCCGCTAAATGGCTCGGATACAACAGCGGGAAATTTTATAAAAAAATTCCTGTCAATATACTTAAAAAAGTATCCATGCATAAATTCTATTGGGGTTGATTGATAACGACGTTTATAAAAATTGGGACAAGTGTTTGTTTTAGTGAACAATTAATACCCTATAATTAGTTAAACAGTATTCTATATTAAAAAGGACTAAAAAAATTTGACCATTATATAAACGTGAAAGCTGCTCCTTTATTCGTTTACAACCTTTTAAATAACACTTAAATTATTATCCACTTGTATTAATAAGGCCTGTTGTGAATAATTACTTGCCCGTCATTATATTTTGGTTTAAAAATTGATATGTTTTAAAATGAAATAACCCTAAATATCTAGTTAATACTATTTTATTGTAATTAAACATCATAACTTTTTATTTAATATTACATGTCTAAACGTTACTCTAAGTATCTTTCTGTTTTTATATTCATTTGTGACCTACTCCTACTCAATATTGCAGTTTACTATTCACAAATTGTCCTGCCGAATTTCAATTTGTCTGCCAGTGCAAATGCGCTATTTTTATTAGTAATTAATCTTGCGTGGATCCTTGTATCGATAGTAACAAAATGTTTCAAAGCAAAGCGCCCATTAGTTTTGGCAGATAACGCCAACTCAATTTTACTTGCCTTCTCCTATCATTTATTGTTGGTATTCGGTACTATATACTTCGTTAAAATATATAATGTATCCATGTATGAAATAATGATCGGCTACACTATATTCTTTTTATTAATAATAATTCACCGTTCAGTATTGTTCTTCTTGCTTGACGTTTACAGGAAAAAAGGATACAACCATCGAAATATTTTGATAATAGGTGAAAAGGAGATTGCTACCAGGTTGGAAAATTCGTTTTCACAAAATCCCGAATATGGCTATGACCTCGCCGATTTTATTTCAGATGAGCAGGTTAACAGCATGTCTGAAGTTTTGCTGCTGAATAAAATTCTTAATAAAAAACCTGACGAAATATTTATTTGTTATAAGCGGCTAAATCCGTCACTATTAAAATGTTTAATTGGTTTTGCCGAGGAAAACTTTATTAAAATTAAAGTTGTCTCTGACTTGGTACTAACTGATAATTATGCCCGGCTGGTAAATTATGGCAATATACCTGTGCTCCAAATTACCCGGCATCCTGAAGTTAGTTTTAAGATACTATTTTTGAAACGTTGTTTTGATATATTGTTTTCATTGTTAATTATCACTTTAGGGGCCCCCATTTTTTTACTATTGTTCATTATAACAAAAACCAGTTCAAAAGGCCCCGCTTTTTACAGGCAGGAAAGAATAGGCAGAAACGAAAAGCCTTTTTATATATATAAATTCAGGAGCATGTATGTTAATGCCGAGGAATGCGGCCCGCAGCTCGCAAAAGACAATGACCCGCGCATAACAAAATGGGGCATAGTGATGAGAAAGACACGCCTCGATGAATTGCCGCAATTTTGGAATGTTATAAAGGGAGAAATGTCTGTTGTAGGGCCCCGCCCTGAACGACAGCATTTTATTGAAAAAATAATTGAAAAAACGCCGGATTACAAAAAACTGCTTCGGTTACGACCCGGAATTACTTCAATAGGCCAGGTACATTATGGCTATGCTGAGAATATTGATGAAATGTGCGCCCGAAGTAAGTTTGACCTGCTTTATTTACAAAATATTAATTTGAATTCCGACCTTGATATTATATTCAAAACTGTTAAAGTAATGCTACAGGCAAAAGGAAAATAATAGCAAATTGGCTTTTTACAGCCACAAAATTCTTTATACAATTGTTATTGTCCCCTGCTGATGTAACTAAACAAAGCACAACCGATGCTTGTTGAAACGTGATGATGAAATACTTGCTCTTAGTGTTATGCCTGCTGCCCAAACTTATATTTGCTCAGATTATATGTAACAACTATCCTGCTACAGATGCCTTAGGTAGAAAATTGCCTGAATTTAAAGAAGTGGGGCCTCCAAAAAAAGGAAAATTTGTCGGCGTTTTTTATTCGATATGGCATACCGCTTATTCGCGTTATGTACCGCTAAACGCCAGTGAAATTTTGTCAAAGTACCCTGAAGCAATTTATGATTTCAACAATCCCGCCTGGCGGCCGGCGGATGGCAGCTTCTTTTTCTGGGGCGAACCGTTATTTGGATATTATAAAGATACAGATCCCTGGGTGCTCAGGAAACACGCCGAAATGCTGGCGTATGCCGGAGTTGATGTAGTTGTTTTAGATTGCAGCAACGGCGATACTTACAAAGAATCATACCTGGCCCTATTCAAAGCATTTGCAGAGGCAAGGAAAGATGGCGTTAAAACCCCTTACATAGCGTTTATGCTGCCTTTTGGAATTACCGATGCTGGCCGATCCGAAATTAAAGAATTGTTCACACAGTTATACCAGCCCGGTTTATATAAAGGCCTGTGGTTTTACTGGAAAGGGAAACCGCTTATAATGGCTTACCCCGAATTGGCCAATGGGGATGCTTCAGTGCCCGGTAACGATATGAAAAACTTTTTTACCTTCAGGCCTGCCCAGGGGCTTTATGATAACGGACCACAGAGGCCCGATAACTGGGGGTGGCTTCAAATTTATCCGCAGCATGGCTTTGTTCCGGAAACAAATAGCGGCTTTGAACAAATGCCTGTTGGTGTGGCACAAAACTGGTCGAAGGCGCGTGGTTTAACGGCCATGAATTCCCCCGGCGTTTTTGGAAGAAGCTATACCACGTTAAGCGGTCTCCACACTAATAAAGACGCAGTAAACTATGGCTATAATTTCCAGGAGCAATGGGACCGGGCGCTCCGGGTGAATCCGGAATTTATTTTTATAACCGGATGGAATGAATGGATTGCCGGACGGTATAAGAGTTGGGAACATCAGGCTAACGCCTTCCCCGATGAATTTAGTGAAGAAAGAAGCCGCGATATCGAACCCATGAAGGGTGGGCATCAAGACGATTATTATTACCAGATGGTAAGTAATATCAGGCGTTTTAAGGGCGTGACCAAACAGCAGCCCGATTCGGGGAGGGTCTACATAAAACAAGGCGACAGCTTTCCTGACTGGTCAAACGTGGCTTTTACTTTTATAACGCCTAGGGGCAACACATTGCACCGTGATTTTGACGGTTGGAAAGGACTGCATTATACAAATAATACCGGCCGTAATAACATCGTGCTCTGCAAAGTGGCCTCCGACAAAAAATTCCTATATTTTTATGTTGAAACTGCTGGTAAACTATCGAAAACATCGGATAGCGGCTGGATGTGGCTTTTGATTGATATCGACCGTAACAAAAAAACTGGCTGGGATGGCTATGATTTTATGGTAAACAGAATTAACCCATCAAAAAGAGCAGTTTTAGAAAGAAGCAAAAAAAGCTGGAAGTGGACAAAAGTAGCGGATTTGGATTACCAGGTAAAAGATAACAAACTGCAAATAAAAATTTCTAAAGAAGCTCTTGGAATAAAGACCAATTCCGACTTAGAGTTTAAATGGTGCGACAACATACAGGAAGACGGAAATAATACTGATTTTTTGATAAATGGCGATGCTTCGCCATTTGGCAGGTTTAATTACAGGTACAGCTGCAAAATTAGAAAGTAACAGTTTGTTAGCAGACGTTGTTTTTTTATAGCTCCCAAACAAAATCGTTTGTCCATATTCATAAATATTGAATCGATTCTGATAATATGACCAAATCATTATTTGACGCGTGTGTTAAAGCTATCCTAAGTCAATAAAGGGTATTTAAATGCTCCAAAAAGTTTGAGATTTGAACTGTTCCGTCTACGGAAAATCAATTTCAATTTTTACGTTGCGCCCAATTTTTCGATGTGTTTTATATCCTTCAAAAAGTTCGAGATTTGACCCGTCCCGTCTACAAAAGAAAAAGCCTCAAGTCGAAAGATTTGAGGCTTTTTCTTTATATTCGATAGTCGGAGACTATCCGCATATACGTCCGAAATTATAAACTTCGGACAGCGTAAATAAACCCCGCGGACTTGCCAGGCAAGGACCTGCGGGGTAGCAACCGCTACGTTACAGCTCTTTATCCTCAAACATCTTGGCGTCGCGGGTATTCTTTTGCACGGCAATAGCCGAAAACATGCTCAGGCAGAATGCCATGGCGTAAAAGCCCTTCTCGCTCAGCGCGAGATTTGCATTCCAAAGGCCAACTGTCAGTAGGATCATTGCCGCAATTGTGGCAAACCAGCTCAGGCCGAAGTAAAGATCCGTAACGGCAAGTCCTTCAGCCCTGTCCCTTACACTTTTTTGTACGGAGATTACTGCGAATAAGCCAAATAATAAAATGGTGAAATAATAACCTTTTTCATTCAGCGCCATACTTGCATTCCATAAGCCGATGCAATAGCCCACCATTCCTGTTAATAAAGCAAACCAGGAGGCCCCTATAAATGCGGCAGTCGGTTTAAACGGGTTTCTAATTTTTTCTTCTGTTTTGTGTTGTAGCGGTTCCATTTTTATTTTGTTTTAATGATTAATATGAAAGCAAATGTCGGATGTGAAATGAACCCACCAAAAGCAGAATGTGGAAATTACTGACGATATAATTTGTAATTATTGTACCTTTATATACACTAATATAGCTAATATGGACTCGCTTTCGGAGTTGATTAACCTGCTCAATAGCACCGATAAAAGGCTTTTCAGGCAATTTTTACAGCAGAAAAACAAAAGGTTCGATGTAAAAAATTTGCAGTTGCTTGGTTTGATAGGAACTGACGATATAGATGGGTTAAATAAGCTCTACGAGTCGAAGAAAAATAATGATGCCTACCATGCTTTACGTAAAAGGCTACAGGATAATTTGCTGCTATTTTTATCTAAGAAAACCTTTGAAAGCAATGCTGACACCTATGACGCGTTGCGCCTGCTCGTTGTGGGGCGATTTTTGTTAGAGAACGATGTAATCAGGATAGCATTTAAATGTTTGGATAAAGCTGAACAGCTGGCTGAACATTTGGAGCAGTTTAATTTGTTGAACGAGCTCCTGCTGTTGAAGCTACAGTATGCCCATTTGCCGGGAGCAGAAGGCCTTGAGCCTTTAACCGCGCGCTTCCTGCAAAACCAGTCGCATATGCAACGCGAGGCAAAGCTCAATATGGCCTATGCCTTTTTGAGGCTGGAACTGCAGGAGATACACTTGAAAGGGAAGATCGTCAATTTGACGACCTTGATGATAACGACAATCCGGAAGTATAAAATTTCCGCACAGGACCTGATGACCTATAAGTCCATTTACCAAATTCTTTTCATCGCGAATGAGTATGCGGCGATAATGCAGAATTATGGACTGATAGAGCGCTATATCAATCGGACGAATCAATTTATGCAAGACCAGGCGCATAAAAAACAATCCTATCTTTTTTACCATATATCCATCTTATATTTTTTGGCGAACTTTTATTTGAGGCGAAAGGATTTCGCGGGGAGTACGTCTTACCTTAGGGAAATGATGGATTTAATGGCAACGGATAGCCGGTATTTTGAGCTATTTTATTTACGTCACCAGTTACTCGCTGCACTCAACCTGTTCTTTACAGGCTTGGCTAACGATGCTATCGCGCTATTGCAGGAATCGCTCTCCAATACAAAACATAAGTCTAAACCGGAAGATATCGAAGATTTACGAATATGCCTGGCCATGTTTTTGGCCCTGTGCAATGACCGGGGAAGTTTGAAACAGCTGACTTTATTAACACGCACCGATGCCTGGTACGAAAAAAAAATGGGCATGTTATGGACCATCCGAAAGAACCTGATGGAGATTTTAGTCCAGGCACAGTTCTCTAACATCGAGCTTGCCATGTCCCGGCTAAACAGCTTCCGGCGTCGGTATAAGAAGTATCTGCTGAAAACTTCGGAAGAACGCGTGCTGTTGTTTCTAAGGCTGGTTGAAAAACACCTGCTGAAACCCGATGTAGCTTTTGATACGGCGTATAGACAGACAGTTTTAAACCTGCCTGGCAAGGTAGAAAATAACGATATCTTTACTTTGAGCTTTGTTGCCTGGTTGATAGCACGCTGGGAGAAAAAAACAGCCTATAAAGTTGTGCTAACACTCATACAGGATGACGAGAAAGCCTCAAGTCGGAAGATTTGAGGCTTCTTTGTTTAGGCCTGTGGTGCGGCGATAACAAATACCAGT
>Ga0302300_1000944_pt1 | contig 17811 bp, 15 predicted proteins | sample III_Palsa_E1_1_FD_198756 | JGI IMG/M metagenome (GOLD analysis project Ga0302300, IMG submission 198756) | Peat permafrost microbial communities from Stordalen Mire near Abisko, Sweden - III_Palsa_E1_1 | ecosystem: Environmental > Terrestrial > Soil > Palsa > Peat permafrost | place: Sweden... | reverse complement strand
AATAGCACCCACTTCATTTATTCCTCATAGCATTCAGGCTTTATTTTTTATTTTTCCGGCGGCTGACTGGTAATCCGAAACCGGCCCAGGTGGTATATGAGGGGCTGCGTTCTTCAGGGGGATTTCTTTCTGTGGCATGAAATGCGGCCTAGACAACTGTAAGGGTACGTCGATAAAAGATATTGAAAGGAAGCGATAGTTTTAAAAATTCAGGATCAGCGGTAAAAAACGTCGTCCTGCTCCAGCGAACCGCAGCTCGAAATTAATAATATAGCTCCCGAAAAGCAGAAAATTTGCACTTATTTCAAAAGTAGCGCTTGGTCTGGATATACCGCTGATATTATGAATACGAAAATATAAAATACGAATTATAATATAGTAAATTTTAAAAATTAGCTTAAAAATCATTTATATTGACCTATCACCTTATAATTCGAAAAGCCAGTTGGCTCGCAATCCTATATTTTTGGAGGGTATCATGTAACTTTTTATGAATGGAAGTGTCTTTTAAAGTGTAGTCTGTTGATAACTGGTCATCGGAGACATAATAATGAGGTTTATATAGCAGACTCGTCTATTATATGTAATTCTGATTTTGACATTGTACGTTCCATCCCGTTTCTTTTGATTTTTTAATATTTTAATTGCGACAGTGGCCATTAGTAATTTAAAATTGAGAGTTATATTATTGGCCAAATCGCTTAACGTGATTATCCTTCCCAGTTATGTTGAATAAGCCTTTCCCATTTATATTATCGAAAATGCGGCCGACATATTTTCCTGCTCCCGGCGCGATAATTTATATTTCGCAGCTACTTCGGGGCCATTTTGATACCGCGCCTTTAACACGATCAAAGATGGCATTGGCCTCCAATGGCTTCAAACGGAAATATTTAGCTACAGATAGAGCTAATTCAGGATCAAGAGAATTGTCATTTTCTGAAATATTTAAAGTCAAACCGTTTCCCTGTGGGTTAGCATTCATATCATAGGCTGGTGAAAGTTCCCAGCCGTCTTCCCGCAATAAAAATCCATGGTTCCGCAAACGGATATAACAACAGGGTTTCGTAAAGACTAATATTCGACTCCAAGAATACAAGGTCTTCAGTATAAGTAGGCATCAGTTTTGATGCTTAATTAAAGTCGATAAGCGGGTCATTTATTTCTAGTTATTGTAGCTTTAAGTGCCCAAAGCGGGAAATAAAATCTACATCTACAAAGTTAATTGTCATCATTAATGAACAAAATGAATGTATTAGGTTTTGGCGGTTCTTTTGAGTATCATTTAGTCTATTCAAAAGAGATTAAATTAAAATGCAAACTAGTTATCAATACTTTCTACGTTTTTTAGTATTGGCAAGCGATATATTTATCCTTCTAATTTCCTTTTTTTTAAGTTTAGAAATATCAAATAATTTTAATATTTTAAACAATCATAGTTTATCTATTGAGCTAGTTATTTTTATATGTTTTGCATGGATATTTTCCGCCGGTGCCTTTAAATTATACTGTGAATCCATTATACACAATCTCGGCAAGGTTTATCATGCAACTTTTAAAAGCTTTTTCTTGTTTAGTTTTACCTGTCTTTTCTTATTTTATAATAAAACTGTTAATTATGTACAGTTTTCTCTTGTCTTTTTTACTTGCGCCTTTTTCTCTTTCCTTTTAAGTCGCGTTGCTGGCACAATTTTAGAAAAACAACTTGAAAAATACTATAAAACGCGTAGAACAATAGCAATATTAGGTAAAAAAGATGATTATCCATCTCTGACAGCTTACTTCGAACATCATTACAAATTTAAATTTGCTGGCTTTCTGTATGATGATGCATTTTTTAACGGTAATAGGAGAGCATTGCTTGCAAACCACTACAGTCAATTCAGGATTGCTGATCTTTTAGGAATAAAAGAGATTTTTGTACCATTTTCATTGGTAGAAAAATTTAATATCGTAAACCTCAATTCTGCGGCAAACAAATATTGTATTCGCTTAATCCTTTTTTCAGATCGAAACAATAATTTAAAAAAAAGCAGCCTTCAGCGCCGTAGCGATCTTGAATTAATAGGCGTCCGCAAAGAGCCTTTAAATCATATGAGAAGCAGAATTTTAAAGCGTGTATTTGATATTGGGTTTAGTATTATTATCATATCGTTTTTGTTAAGTTGGTTATATCCGATAATTGCGTTAATTATAAAACTACAGTCACCAGGGCCTACGTTATTTAAGCAGCTAAGAAATGGTAAAAATAATGAGCCGTTTGTGTGCTTTAAGTTTAGGACGATGAAGGTTGAAAATTATAATGAGAAAAAGCAAGCCCGTTTAAATGATGATCGTCTTATACCAATTGGAAAGTTCTTAAGAAAAACCAGTTTGGACGAATTACCTCAATTTTTTAACGTGCTCATTGGTAATATGAGCGTAATCGGCCCACGCCCGCACATGATAGATCATACTAAGCAATATCAAGTAATTATTGAAGATTATATGGTTCGTCAATTTTTAAAACCTGGAATAACAGGGTGGGCTCAGATTAATGGCTTTAGGGGTGCCACAATTGAAAAATATTTGATGGAAAAAAGAGTAGAGCACGATATATGGTATATGGAGAATTGGGGCTTAATGCTTGAAATCAAAATTATTTTTAAGACTATAACTAATATGCTTACTGGAGAAGAAAATGCCTATTAACGTTTTAATATTCACCATTATATTATAAATAAATTTATGCGTATAGCCATTTTAGGAACTAGAGGGATCCCCAATTATTACGGTGGTTTTGAGCAATGCGCAGAATATCTAGCTTTTGGGCTTACACAAAAAGGACACGAAGTTATTGTTTACAATTCTCATAATCATCCTTATCAGGAATCTACCTGGAATGGTGTAAAGCTGATTCATATCTACGACCCGGAGTTTAAACTTGGAACTGTTGGGCAGTTTATATATGATTACAACTGTATAAAAGACGTAAAAAAGTATAACTGTGATATAGTTTTGCAATTAGGTTATTCCAGCAGTTCTGTATGGGGATGGATGTTTCCTAAAGATCAAATTGTTACCACTAACATGGATGGCTTGGAGTGGAAACGTAGCAAATATAGTAAACCGGTACAAGGATTTCTTCGGTTTGCAGAACGTTGTGCGGTAAGATTCAGCAACCACCTGATTAGTGATTCTTTAGGTATCAAAGATTATCTTAAAGACAAATATGCGGTGGATTCAGATTATATCCCTTACGGGGCTAATTTATTCGAAAATCAAGATGTTTCGATATTGCAAGAGTATAATTTAACTGCTTATAATTATGATCTTTTAATCGCAAGGCTAGAGCCTGAAAATAGTATTGAAGTTACTTTAGATGGTGTTGCAAAAGCAGCTGTTGAAAGGCCATTTCTGGTTATTGGTAATCACATGACAAAGTATGGTAATTATTTGAAGGAGAAATACTATGCGCAGTCCAATATTAAGTTTTTGGGGGGTATTTATGATATTAATAAGCTTAACAATGTAAGGTATTTTGCCAACATATACTTTCATGGGCATACAGTTGGCGGTACAAACCCTTCTTTGCTTGAGGCAATGGCATCAGGAAGTTTAATATCAGCGAATAATAACTCTTTTAATCGCTATATACTTGGCGAAGATGCCTTGTATTTTGACTCGTCAGAACAAGTTAAGGAGCATTTGTTAGAAGTGAAAAAGTTAACCCCTAAATACGACGCGTTCATCCGTAAAAATTATTCAAAAATTAAGGACACTTATTCATGGGATACGATAACAAATCAATACGAAGACCATTTTAAAAAGATAGTTGAAAAAAAGTCACAATATTTAAAAAAAAGGAGTGCCCTGCTGGTAACTGAATTTTAATCAAATTATGAAAAAAAGAATTAATTATTATCTACTATTACTTGTATTCTCTTTCCTAACATCTTCTTGTAGTTCAGTTAAAAATGTACCCTATTTTCAAGATCAGCAAACTGATGAAACAGAAACGATAAACAATTTTTCTCCTATAACAGTACAACCACAAGACATTTTAGGGATAAACGTTACTAGCTTAAATCCTTTAGCTTCCGATATTTATAATACTAATCAAAACAGGGTTAACGGAAATAACTTCGATATTAACCCAACTAACCCTATTACCGGTATTTTGGTAGATCAAAATGGTAATATTCTATTACCTTCTATCGGCTCTATAAAGGTTGCCGGACTTACCATCCCCAAGGTACAGGAAAAAATTTACAATATTGTTAGTCCTAATTTAAAGGAAGCATCAGTTACAGTACGGTTAATTAACTTTAAGATTTCTGTAATTGGCGATGTGGAACATCCAGGAGTTTATCCTATTTCAAACGAACGGGTAACAATTACAGATGCCCTGGGCTTAGCTGGAGATTTAAATATTACAGCCACACGGACAAATGTATTGCTGGTTAGAGAAATTGACGGGCAGCGTAAATTCTTTCACATCGATCTTACTTCGAAAAACCTTTTTTCGTCTCCATATTATTACTTAAAAAATAATGATTTGATCTATGTAACACCTGGTAAGTTAAAGTATGCTCAAGCCAGTCAAGGGTTACAAATAGGGGCACTTTTGCTTTCTGCGCTATCTATTGTCGCCATCGTTTATTCTACTCTTCACAGATAATCCAAATGAATTATAATAATCAAAACAGCAAGACAGTACTTTTACCGCATAAGCGAACGCAAACTGTTTTGAACACCTTATCGAAAAGATACCTTACAAAATGGCCATTTTTCTTAATCGCGATTATTGTAGGAGCGGCGTTTGCCTATACTTATATTAAATACGCCAGAAATGTATATGAGGTAAAGGCCACTTTGGTAATTAAGGATAAAGATAAGATTGACAATGATAAAACGGATCTTCAGGAATTAGATTTAGCTAACCCGGCGAAAAAGGTAGAAATTGAAGTTGAAGTTCTCAAGTCCAGGAAATTAGTTTCAAAAGTGATTAACGACCTTAATCTTGGAGCAACCTACCAAATAGTGGGTAACGAAAAAGGCAGATCATTATACAAAAATACGCCCATTCTATATAAATCGATTGGCAAGGCGACTCCGGGCGGTTATCAGTTTAATGTTAATATAATTGATACCGGAACCTTTCAGATTATACAAAAGGATGGAGAAAAAAGCCGCGAAAGCTTCAATAAAATATTTAAGAGCGAAAATGGATTGGCTGTAATTCTGTCGACAGCTAACATAAAGCAGTTTATCAGATCAACCATAAATGTAAGTGTACAAGATACGGATGATATTATTAACCATTTTGAAGATGTATACGAAACACGCTTATTAGATAAACAGCAACCTATTATTGAGCTAAGTATACATGACGAAAATGCAGACCTTGGAAAAGATTTTTTAAATGATATTATAGCTGAATATGACAGAAGCAATATTGATGAAAAAAATAAACTTACAGAAAACACACTAGCATTTATTGACAAACGCCTAGACTCCTTAAGCGGTCAGCTAACAAATGTTGAGAAAAATATAGAAGGTTATAAAAGTAGCCGTGGTATCACAGATATTTCATCCGAATCGAATGTAGACTTACAAAGTATGCAATCGAATGATACCAAACTTAATGACGTTAATGTTCAACTCCGTATAATTGATGGCATAGAAAAATATATCAATTCGCCGGGAAATAATAATGTACCCGCTACAATCGGCATTGAAGATAAAGGGCTTGCTGATTTGGTTGATGAATTGACAAAATTACATTTGGAACGCACCCGGTTACTAGCTACTACGCCCGAGACCAATTATTTATTTGAGCCAATAAAAGCGCAAATTCAATTAACGATAGCTGCTATTAAAGAGAAAGTTAAAAACATAAAAGTATCCCTATCAAATGTAAAAAGCGGACTTCAGTCAGTTAATTCAAATGTAGAATCATCTATAAAAGGTTTGCCAGGAGAAGAGCGTGGTTATATCAGCATAAAAAGACAACAAGGCATTAAAGAAGGTTTATACACCTATTTATTACAGAAACGTGAGCAGGTGGCTTTGAGCTACGCATCTACCCTTACCGATGTTAGCTTAATTGATAACGCTTACTTAAATGCAATTATATGGCCTAAAAAACCACTTATCTTTTTCTTGTCAATAATGATTGCTATTATAATTACTGCCGTCATTATTTTCATTAATGAAATGATAACTAATATTACTGATAATGCCGATGAAATAGAAGCAATTATTGATCGACCGATATTGAGTGAGCTGGTAGACTCAAAAACTACTACACCTATAGTAGTATTAGATCCTTTACAAAAGATTATTGCTCAGCAGTTCAGGGCTTTGCGCACAAATTTATTGTATTTGCAAGACAACAAAAATCTTGCACGAACAATACTAATTTCGTCAGGCAAAAGTGGGGAAGGAAAGAGCTTCGTTGCCTCAAATTTGGGGATATCTATAGCAACATCCGGAAGAAAAACAGTGATTATAGATTTTGATTTACATAAACCTAATATCGGCAACACTTTTAATATAGAAGAGGAGCAGCCTGGTATTACCGATTTTATAAACGGAAAAGTAGCTGTTGAAAAAATTATTAGTACATCTAAAATAATCGACAACTTGTTTATCATAACAAGTGGCCAATCGGTATCAAATCCGTCAGAATTAATTGAAAATCCACAGCTTGATGTGTTAATGGGGTTACTGAAAGATAAATTTGATGATATTATATTAGATACACCACCTTTACGATTGGTAACAGATTCTTATATATTATCAAAATATGCTGATATCTCGCTATATATTGTGAGAAGAGGAATAACAAAAAAGTCAGAATTAAGCTTTGTAAACAAATTATACAGCGAAGAAAGGTTGCCAAAACTCAATGTAATTTTCAACGGAACCACTAAAGCACTTGATAATGTTGGTTATTAATTATGTCAACTTTACTCATAATTATACATGGAAATTAAAAATATAATAAGCCTTGTTTCGGTATTTGGGTTTATAATTTTTATACTGTTAGGTACTGATGTAAGAAGGAATTATTTGCTGTTTGTTGCATTTGTATTTCCATTTATGGATCTTTTTATAACCCCGGTATCGCAGGGCGGTTATCGGGTTTTTGATGCTGTTACTTATATCGCTTTAATTTTTTTGATAAACAAGCCGGGGACTTATCCATACCCCAAGACGCTCTATTTTCCAGCATTAGTAGTAATGATATTTTTATTATTATGGGGCACACTTAAATCAGAATTTGTGGGAGTATCTTTAATAAGTTTATCACAAATCATGTCTGTTTTTATATATGCTATTTTGCTGATAAGAGAATGTTACGCGGATCCGGATTTTAAGTATCTGATAATAAGAGGTATAAAGTTATCCTGCATACTATCACTTATATTTTTGGTATTTCAGTTGATTTTTGGTTTATCGGTAACCCTTTATCAGTTAAACCCTAACACGTCATCTTATGATACTTTAATAAGATATCCGAGTTTTTTTCAGGATCCCCAAAAATATGGGCAGTACCTGGCTATCTGTAGTTTTTTATTCCTGATTGAAGATCCAAAAAATCCTCAAAAGCATTATCAGAATCTTTTTTTGTTCTTTGGGGTAATTATTGCATTGTTTTTTACTGGGGTAAGGGCGGCATTTACAGGTTTAGTCGCAGGCATGATTATTATTTTCTTATTTGGCGATAAACGATTCAAATTATTGGGCTTGGCTTGTGTAGCAGTGGTGTGTATTGTCGCGATTTTCTTTTCAAGTCATTTCGCGTTATTTAATCGCGAATCGGATGTTAATGATACTGCAGCTGTAAGATATGCATACTGGGCAGGTGCTTATAAAATATTTCTAAAATTTCCTTACCTAGGTATAGGTATAGGTAACTATCAAAGTTATGTCAGCCTGCATTCGCAAGATCAATATTGGCTCTATTTCGGTACTTATGAATATATGGATCACCCGGAAAGCGGATATTTTAAAATATTAGTTGAGTTTGGCATTTTCTCGTTCATTATTCACCAGGCGCTTATTTTTGTCCCTATTTATAAATCGGCCAAAAACTTGGTATATAGGTATGCCGACAGTAAAATCTTATTATTTTTAATTGCAGGAGTAGTTAGCTGGATGGCTGCTTTTTTCACTGTTTTCTCCTTTAGCGATTTAAGGGTTTTTATACTTGTGGCAACCTTACTTTGCATAATGATCTCTTTCTCTCCGGATTCTGAAAAAAACTGATCTATGAAAATTAACGCCGGAATTTCTTCATTAAAAAAATCTGTTGTTTTTAAAAATAGCATATGGGGACTTGCATCCAGCGTATTCCAAAATCTGCTGTTGAGCTTGTTTTTCATCATTGTTGCCAGAAAATACAGCACGTTTGATTTTGCACAATTTTTAATTGCTAATACACTATATCAGATCGTAGCTGCTTTTTCTACCTTAGGATTAGGCCAATGGTTTATTAGGGAATATTTAATTACTGATGACAAGGCTACTTTCGTAAGTAAATTTTTAAAAATTCAGCTTTTCTCCGGCGTTCTTTTTTATGTAATTAATATAGCTCTTGCTTATGCTATATACGACGGGACTTTGGTAAGATACTTAGCAATTATATTAGGTATAAATGTGATTTTTGATAATATAATTTTTTCGATCAAAAACTTAAATATCGCTGATTTTGAACAGAAAAAGACTTTTCTTATATTATTGCTTGATGCTGTGCTACGTTTTCTAGTTGGTTGCGCGCTAATTATTCATCCTTTTTCAATTTCCATTTTAGCAATACTTATTATCATAACCAGGTTGGCTACGTTAAACCTGTTTATTAAAATAGGCGTGAAGAGTTTTGTCGGGTTTAAATCAATATGGAACGCGGCAGTATCCCTTTTGGATCTTAAACAGTTGATTTTAGCAAACTGGTCATTTATAGTAATTGGGAGTGTATCAATCTTATACTGGCGTTTAGCGAGTATAGTAATATCTAAAATGCTAACCAATGCTGACGTAGCAAATTATGAAGTTAGCTTCAAGATTTTTCTGCTGGCGCAGTTGATACCTTTAATATTATCTTCAACTGTCTTTCCGTCTCTGGTTAAATTATATGAACATCCTAATAAACAGGGATTTCAGCATTTTTATCGAAAGTTCTATTTCCTTTATCTGCTTTTTGGTGTAGCGTCTTACACATTCATATATTCTTTTTCTGATGTGATAATCCCATTTGCCTTTGGCCCGCATTATGCCCATACGGCCATTTTTACAAAGCAAATGTTTTTAACGATGATTGTTTTCCCTACGTTCTTTTTGCAAGCCAATGTATTGATTGCTATGAAATTGGAAAAAATGGATATGTTGCTCAACATCATCGGTATTGTAAGTTACCTTATCATCGGGTTTATCGGTTTATCCTATGAGCGTTCGCTAAGCGTAATTAACTATTCCATTTTTATATCATTTGTAATCGTCCATATTTTTCAGGACGGTATACTTATTAAAAAAGGCGTTACAACTTTGCAGCATGCGGCAGGCTTTTACTTTATAGTGTTGGCCATGATTGGCGGATACATTTACATGGCGACCCTTATAAATGGATATCTTCTCTTCCTTATATTTTGGGGATTGATAGCTATAGCGGCATTCATCAGCAGAAATAAAATCATGTCAACATTTACTTTAAAGCAGGTAACAACTTAACTCAATATAACCTTAATTAAACAAAAAGCATGAGCAAAAATATTTTAATGCTACACAGTTCTTCCGATATTTATGGAGCAAGTAAAATACTTTTTATTACGGCTACTATATTGAAAGCTAATAATTATAAAGTATATGTAGTATTGTCAGAGGAGGGGCCATTATCGGTACAACTTCGTGAGGCGAATATTGATGTTATTACATGCCGTTTGGGAATCCTGAGAAGAAAATACTTTTCAATAAAGGGTATGCTGAATCGCCTGAGAGTATTAGTTAGAGCCAAAAAACAACTGGTTCAAATAGTAAAGCAAAACCATATTGATATCATATACTCAAATACGACAGGTGTACTTATTGGTGCGTTTGTAGCGAAAAAATTTAATATAAAGCACATTTGGCATATTCATGAAATTATAGAAAAACCACCGTTTTTTAGTAAACTAATAGGTAAGCTCATAAACAGATATAGTAATAAAGTCATTGTAGTTTCTGATGAGGTTAAAAAACATTGGAGCAAATGCGTAGATGAACGCAAGCTAATTACCATTCATAATGGAATGGATTATAGCTCATTTGTAAACGCTAAATCAACTATCCGGCACGAAATTGGTATTAAGGATGGCGAAGTATTGATAGGTATGATTGGCCGCGTGAACCAATGGAAAGGGCAAAAATATTTTTTACAGCTTGCAATAGCATTAGCGGCAAAATTTAAAAACGTCCGATTTTTATTTGCAGGTGATGCTTATCCCGGATATGAATATTTACAAGATGAGTTGCATGATATTATTAAAAGCCAAAACTTGTGCGGGGTTATAACCGATTTAGGGTTTAGGGCCGATGTGCCTAACCTATTAAAAGGTTTGGATATTTTTATTCTGCCGTCAATTTTGCCTGATCCTTTACCTACAGTTGTACTGGAAGCGATGGCTTGCGGAAAACCTGTTATAGGTACTGCTCATGGTGGCACTTTGGAAATGATCGCTGATAAAAAAACGGGGATTTTAATTCCATGGGATGATGCTGAAATCGCCGTTAAATATTTTTCTTTTTTAATCAACGATATTGATGCGCAGGAGAAAATGGGTAGAGCTGGTCAGCAAAGGGTACTGGATTTATTTTCAAAAGATCAGTATGAACAAAATATATTAAAAACAATTAACGCTATCAACTAATGAGTTCGAAATTACTATCAATAATAGTCCCCATATATAATAAGGGTCAGTATGTTGAAGCCTGTATAGAATCTATACTAGCACAAACAATAAATGATTTTGAGTTGATTTTGGTTAATGACGGATCAAAAGACAATAGTGATGAAAAGTGCGATAACTTTCAAAAAAAGGATGATAGAGTAACGGTAATTCATCAGGTAAATAAAGGGGTTTCTTCGGCCCGAAACGCAGGCCTTGCAATTGCAACCGGAACTTATATAGGGTTTGTGGATGCAGATGACGTGCTGGATGCAGGTATGTATGAGTTATTAATTAATAATATCCTAAAATACTCCGCCGACATATCGATATGTGGTGTAAGAAGAGTTTCGCCAGATAAAATACAATTGTATGGAGGCAACAACCTGGTTAAAACTTTTAATAAAGATGAAGGTATCACGGGCCTGTTCAGCGGAGAAATATTATTAAGCAATTACGATAAAATATACAAGCGCGAAACGGTTAAAGACATAGTCTTTCAACCGGCTTTATTCGAGGATACCTTCTATAATTTTGAGGCGCTTATTGCCTCAAATGTCACCATATATGATGATACTATTATGTATAATTACATGATGCGTGATAATTCTCACAGTTTGGCAGCATTCAACCAAAAATATATGAATGCGCTAATACTAACTAAACGAATGATTGATATCTGCGCTGAAAAATTCCCTCATCATTTGGACGAAGCGAAAGCTTTCGATTTTAACTCCAACATGATTAATTTAAATATGATTTTAACAGAGTCGCGAACCGGTCATCGTAAAGATTATGAAATCGTGACAAATAATTTAAAGTCATATGAGAGCTTTTACGCGAGTGCAAAATTTGTTACAGGCAGATACAAATACGGTTATTCAATTTTTAGAATTTCACCGTGGGCGTATAACCTGGTGTTAGGATGGTATAGTAGATACACAAACTCTGAACACTTGAGCCGCAAGCAAAAATTGGCAATTCAACTGCCTCTTAACAATAACGACTAAGAAATTTGATAACAGAAAAGAATCAAGCATATATGGAAAGCAAGCATAATAAGAAATCATATGCCATTTTTCAGGATTGGCAAATCAATAAAGGTAATATAAAAGGCAGGCTGATATTGGCTTTATTTCGATTAGCGTCATTTATCAGAAGTAAAAAGATATTGGTTATCTTCTTTTTCTGGTACCTGCTTTTTTATAGATTATTGGCGGAATGGTTCCTAAATGTTGAAATACACTGGAATGCAACAATAGGAAAGGGTTTGCGACTTGAGCATGGACATGGCACTGTTATACATGGCGATGCTATAATTGGCGAATATTGCACATTAAGACATTTAACAACTATTGGCGTTATTAAAAAAGGCGATGGAACACTAACCACGCCACCTATATTAGGCGATAATGTAGATATCGGCGTGAATGTAACGATAATAGGAAATATAGAAATTGGAGATAACGTTGTTATTGGGGCAGCTTCATTAGTTACACGGAATACTCCATCTAATTGTGTTATATTAGGTAACCCGGCAAGGGTTGTTAAAATGTTATCAGATAGCGCAGAGGCGGTTGCAGAGCCAGCTAATTAATATTATTAATAACACTAATGAATTATGGCAGACAAACATTATCTCCATCAACTTAAAAAAAGATTTACCGGCTGGACCGCTACGGATATCTTTTCTACAACAATTGGGATTTTAATTTATATACTGAGGGGTTTCTACCTGAGATTGTTTATCGGTTCATCAAAAGGGTTGGTTATGGTTGGTAAAGGTACCAACGTTCGGTACGCTAAACATTTATTTGCTGGTAAGGACTTAATAATTGAAGATTACGCGGAGGTAAATTGCATGGCCTCGAAAGGAATTGTTATTGGTGATAGGGTAACCATTGGCAGGTTCGCCATTATCAGACCATCAAATGCTTATGGCGGAGCAGTAGGGGTAGGGCTAAAGATAGGTAACAACAGCAGTATCGGAACATATAATTATATCGGTTGTTCGGGATTTATTGAAATAGGGAACAACGTGATGCTTGGCCCACGCGTTGGTTTATTCGCCGAAAATCACTTGTTTGACAGAACTGACATTCCAATGCATGAACAAGGTGTTAAACTCGAGTTTATTAAAATAGAAGACGATTGCTGGATTGGTACCAACAGCGTTATTTTGGCCGGCGTAACTGTGGGAAAGGGGTCTATTGTTGCGGCAGGCAGCGTTGTTACTAAAGATGTTAAACCTTACAGTTTAGTAGGTGGCATACCTGCCAAATTAATCAGAACAAGAATAAAAGAAGAATCTTACTGAGCAACTAAATAGACCACACTATAAGCAGGCACAGATACACTTATCCCACCCGCAGTAGCTACGCGATTAGCCGGGATGCTTGCGTAATTACTTGGGCCTCCTGATGCAGTAGAAGGGCCCTGGCCATTAACATAAACCTTTCTTGAAAACTGCATCGAATTATCGCCCACAAGTGTGTAGTAATAATAATAAGTAGCCGAATTGTTAGCTATATTGATGGTAACATATTGATTGCTAGAGCCTTTGTTTACTACAACTACACCGGTAGCATTACCTGTAGAATATTTTGAAGCATAAGCTAAAATATTGCTGTTACCGTTAACAGATGAGCTGACCAATTGATCGCCTACGAAGCTTTTGAAATAATACATAAAATAAAACGCAGGGCGCGGGTTCCAAAGGGTAGGATTGTCGGGTTCGTCACCAATGCTAAATGTTCCGAAGTCATCGCCATTATCCCATTTACCTAATAAATCAAACCTGGTCGCCATATTTATACCGGCTTTAATCATTTCGCCTTGAGTGATTACTGCATGGATTCCTGCAATTTGGGATACTTTTTGATCAGAACCTACAGAAAAAATATTCCATTCTGTCATAGCAATTGGCTTTTGCTGGGCTCCGGAGCTGGTTATTGATTGCTGTATATAGGTTTTAACATTCTGAGTTACTGCGGTTGCTGAATTTAAAATAGAAGCTGCATCAGAAGCGCTTGTATAATAATCATGCACTATGTAATAATCAGCCTGATTGCCTACACTGGCGAGTAAACCACTATTCCAATTAGCTTCGGCTGGATTAAGTGCTTGTGTAGCTGCCGATGTCTCGGCTATTAATTGGGCTCCAATTTTTATACTCACGCCAATTTCGGCAGCTGCTTTCCGCATGGAATCGGCAAATACTAAAAAATGTTTTCCATAAAGAGTGCCCGTCAATTGCATGGGCTGTCCATCTTTGTTAGTCGCGGTATTTATTTTCCATCCGGGTTCCCAGTACCCGTAGTTCTCATTACCCACTTCCCAATAGGTAGTTCTGCCCTTATCATATCTTACCCAGTTCGCAGCAAGATGCGCCGCAGCAGCAACAGGATTAGTGCTGGTTCCATAACGGGCATAGCTGTAATTAACTGTTATGACACCCTTTGATCCAGTATTTTGTAATAATGCATAATAGTTATTCAATGATAATGTCCATGATTGCGTATTCTGTCCATACCAAAAATAATTGGTTGTACTGTCCCCATTGGAAACATATACACTTGGCGGGACATCAGCAGGTAATTGTCCATTAGGTTCATTCCAAAAATAGGTATCGCTTATGTTGCCGCCCGGATAACGAATAAGCCCCGGATTAAGTCCTTTAACATTTGCAACCAGGTTTGCATCTGTCATTTGTCCCGAGAAAGTATTGGCATTACTACCACCAAGGTTATTAGATATTTCGCTTATTACCGTGGATGTATTAACACTAATTACTGTGGAGGCCATGCCAGTAGGCTTAGCTGCAACTACAAAAGCGGGGGATGTGAATTTTTTGGCTGCCCAGTTTGATAAAAAGAAATCGGAGCTTATACTACCGCCAACGACGGACGTACTAGTTGAAGATATACTGGAAACTTGCGTTTTTGAAGTTTTTGTAGATGATTGGAAATCTTTTATGCATCCGGAACATCCCGCAATAAAAAATATTATTAAAAACGCAAAACGTTTATTTTTAATCATAACGAAATAAGTAAATGAGCCAAACACCCATCTTTACGCTTAAATCAAATTTTTTGTTGCATGTTATAAGGCTATTATTGTATTAACTAAAAATTAAAACATAAACATTATAGATCTAGCAGTTTTTTATATATAAATCAATCTTAAATTGGTGGTACTTTTAATAAAAAAAGCGGGATATTTAAGTTCAAAAATGGTATCTTGCAGGAATAATTAAACCGAGTCAAAAAACAACTTTTTCAGTTTTAGCATATGCATTTAGAAGCGCTTTTGTGCGGCAGATTGAATGATCAGAGCACAGCGGTTTCCGAAAATTCTCAAGATTGGTCTTATGATATTTTTGTAAGACATGCTTTTTTTGCAAGAGATTATTTTATTGAAAATAATATTAAAACGGTCTCTTTATCAATACCACAAGGATTTTATGCTTATACCTTGATTTGGGGAGCCTATTTGGCCGGGACTACATATTGCCCTATCAATATGGGGATGCCGGAAGAAAGAATAGTTTATTACATAAATCAATTCTCGCCAGATCTTTTCATAAATGAAAAAGTATCGCCTGAAATTGTAAGCGTTAAACAGCTTACAACAGATACAATCTTTAATTCTTTTTCTCCGGATGAAATTATTCAAAGCAAAAACTTGAATATAGCACCTGATAGTACAGCATATGTAATCTTTACATCCGGATCGACAGGCTTGCCAAAAGGTGTTATGGCTTCGCGCAGGGCGCTTGAGAATTTCCTACTATTTTCCATATCGGAATTCAAAGTAAAGAAAAATGACAGATGGGGTCAATTCTCTAATTTGGGTTTTGACTTAAGTGTTTGTGATATTTTTACTGCTATTATTTGTCATGCCACTTTAGTGCCATCAATAACTATCGCGGAAAAACTACTTCCTGGTCTTAGTATAAAGAATAAGAGTATATCCATTTGGCATTCGGTACCAAGCGTAATTGATATGATGGATAAGTCAGGCCATCTTAATGGGGATACGTTAAGCAATGTACACATGATGATCTTTGCCGGTGAAAAATTATTTCCATCACAGTTAAAATTACTTTTTGATGCCAACCCCAAACTTATTATTTATAATGGTTATGGACCTACTGAGTGCACAATATTTACAACATTCAAAAAATTGACGGCTGATAACTACCTTAATTTTTGTGATAAAACCGTTAGCATAGGGAAAGCCTTGCCAAATTATACTATATTTTTAAAAGATGTTGAAGACGGTTTAGGAGAAATTATTGTGACGGGAGTCTCTGTAGCTACGGGTTATTTAGGCGTAAATCATGATTCGCCTGAATCAAGATTTAAATTTATTGAACACGAAGGCGAAATAAAATGGTCATACTCTACCGGGGATTACGCGAGATGTATAGACGGCGATTTTTATTATGTTACAAGAAAAGACACCCAGATAAAGATTAAAGGTAATAGGATAGATCTATCAGAGATAGACCACTGTCTGAGAGAATGCGGTTGCACTTCATGTATCAGTGTTCCCGTGAATGACAAAATTATATCTTTCGTTATTTGTGACTCGGTAACTGAATCAGAGATCAGGAGCTTTCTAAAGAAAAAACTACCCCCTTATTATTTACCTTCAATAATCATCTACAAAGAAAATTTCCCATACAATAAAAGTGGAAAAATAAATGTGAACGAACTTATCGCAAATATAAATTAGAAAAAAATGAATATAGAAGAAGCTGAAATTATACAACTTATTTCAAGCGCACTTGAATGTGATCCTACATCGTTAAATTCAAACTCGAGTACGGAAAACACCTACAACTGGGATAGTTTCGGGCATTTAAGTGTGGTGGTAGCTATTGAAAAAGAATATGATATAAAGATAGATGAAGACAACATTATGAAGTTAATGTCGGTACAGGATATATTGACGTATTTACAAAAAAGCCACTAACAAATTGCTTTCTTTAGTATTTCTAGGTTTAATTTCAGCATCGGCTCTTTCGTCATAAGGTATTTCATCATACAGATCGCTGAAAAAAGTCAAGTGTTTCTTTTTCACAAAGTATATAACGGAAAGCGCTGCGACAATCAGAGTGACAATTGAATATATCGGGAAGAAATAAATTAATGTTGCAATAGCTGCTAGTATTATTATCGCTATACCGCATACAATAACAAAAAATGTTATCGTGAATGATCTTCTTTTGCCGGTGCTCATAAATAGTTGAATTCGATTGATTAATGTTGAATACTACATTGTACGTCAAATAATATAGCATTGTTTCAATAAGTTATTTTTTAACGAAAGAGTATCCTAAATTTAACCTTCAGATAGTTTTACTATGATCATTCAATGTGTGAGTTGGCTTAATCAATTTATAATCATAGACGTGGCACTGCCGAAGCAGTTTCTCGTAAGTTATAATAATTAACTGAATTAAATATGCCCCAAGTTTTTGTCTACAATAATTTTTAACGATGTACCTGTTGCAGGTCGCTTATTTATCCTTAAACTTATCAGGAATAAATTGTTAAATAGACAACTAGACCACAATAATGGAACGATGATTGCGTAAATCGATTATAAAATTCAAACAATGCTGAGTCAAAAGGATCTCTTTCTTATTGCTTTAATGAAAAGTATTCAAATTCCATTGTGAACGTAGATCGCTGTAGTTCTGTAGGCATTGATATAGAATTAGCTCTTGCTAACAATTTTAATTGTGCATTCTGCGGAGCTGAATTAATATCTCCTATTTTCAATATGATGAGGGAAAGCATATTGGATCTTATAAAAAATGAGCAATCAAATGTGATATTATTAGATGATGATTTGACGTTTCATCATTTCGTTAAAAGATTATTTAATAAGGACT
>Ga0302300_1000942_pt1 | contig 17847 bp, 22 predicted proteins | sample III_Palsa_E1_1_FD_198756 | JGI IMG/M metagenome (GOLD analysis project Ga0302300, IMG submission 198756) | Peat permafrost microbial communities from Stordalen Mire near Abisko, Sweden - III_Palsa_E1_1 | ecosystem: Environmental > Terrestrial > Soil > Palsa > Peat permafrost | place: Sweden... | reverse complement strand
AGCCATGGGCGGCGATTTGAGTTTTACACAAGGCGTAGGCCCAAAATTTGCCAACCCGGTACGTAATAAAGCGGGTATCTACGCGCTCGATACCAACGTGGTACACAAGCTGCAATACGTAGCCGATGCCATTAAAGTGGTACAGCAACGCTTAAACGGCAGCATCCCGCTCATCGGTTTTGCAGGCGCGCCATTCACCGTAATGAGCTATTTGGTTGAAGGCGGATCGTCAAAAGATTTTAAGCTCACCAAATTGCTGATACATAATGAGCCGGAGTTGGCACACCAGCTACTATCAAAAATAGCCACCGTAACAGCCGATTATCTGAACCTGCAAATAGCAGCCGGGGTTAACGCCGTGCAAATATTCGATAGCTGGGCGCAGGCTTTGGCCTGGGATGATTATAAAGAGTTTTCGCATCGTTATATTGCGGAGATCATCAGCAAACTGAACCGTAAAGATATCCCGGTAATATCTTTTTGCAAAGGCAGTTCGGTTTTCGCGCCGCTAATGGCCGAAGCCAAACCCGATGTAATATCCATCGACTGGAACGTTGACCTGCTGGATATTAAAAAGCGTTTGCCCGCAGGCGTAGCCGTACAGGGCAACCTTGATCCGCATATTTTGTATGCCGATAAAAAAGTAATTAAAGAAAGGATTTACCGCCTGTTTGACCGTATGAAAGGTGAGAACGGCTTTATCTTCAACCTGGGCCACGGCATTATGCCCGATATCCCATTTGATAACGTAAAGTACGCGGTTGATATAATAAAAGAATACCAAAATTAATGTCATTGCGAGGAGGTACGACGAAGCAAACTCGTAGCTAATCATTCTATGAGTTTGCCACGCTGCGCTCGCAATGACATACAATAACCATGTACAACTATATACTCGCCATACACATCATTTTTGTAGTCTGCTGGATGGCGGGGCTGTTTTATATTGTGCGCCTGTTTGTTTACCATACCGAGGCGCAGGACAAGCCCGAACCCGAGCGCAAAATATTATCAGATCAGTTCGAGATTATGGAACGGCGGCTCTGGAACGTGATAACCATTCCATCCATGTACATTGTACTGGCTGCCGGTATTACTATGGTGATATTAATGCCCGGCTGGCTACAGCAGCCCTGGCTGCACATAAAACTGGCATTCGTCGCGGGTTTGATCATCTATCATTTCATCTGCCAGAACAAGATCAAACAAATGCGTAAGGGCATATTCAAATGGACATCCACCCAACTCCGCATCTGGAACGAGGTTGCTACCATATTTTTATTTGCGATAGTGTTTTTGGCGGTACTTAAAGATGCCATCAGCTGGCTTTATGGCGTTATAGGCATCATCGTTTTCTCGCTCATCATCATGTCGGCAGTTAAAATATATAAGTATTACCGTACAAAAAAGTAGCTGCTAAGCCTTAGTTTTCTCATCCGCCAGTTTAAAAGGCATCGTCATGGCGCAATAAAATCCTAAAAAGAAGGAGGCTATGAGCGGTATTCCTAAAATACTTTCAGCTACATAACGGTAAGTAAGGGGTTTCAGGGTAAATAATATAAAATCGAAAACATTGGCCCTCATTAGCATTAAAAACTCATACGACATTTCATTAAACAGCCATACGGCAACAATTAGTAAGCCTATTTTTTTTAAGGTAAATTTTGCGTTCGATGTGCATATCTGTATAATGAGCGCGAACAATACCAGCGGGCAATACACGCGTAAAAAATAGATCATGCCATTTGTCCACAATAAGAAATGCGGGTTGCTGACCGATTGGGCCAGCCAGCCTTCCAGCCTGAACAAGGCACAATCCAAAAGGCCGCAAACGGCAAACATGGCCAATAAAAATAAAACATCCTTTACTGTTATTTTGCGGATGAGGTTGATGGAAAATACAGACACAAAAAACAGGAAGACGGTTTTAGTCAGGTCAACATAGCTATAAGTATCGTGGTAACTAAAGCGCAGTATAAAAAAGCTCAGTATACTCACCGGCTGAATCTGCATCTGCATATCATAAGTGCAATAAGTAGCCAGCACCTGCGCTACCGCGAAGCAAAGGATCGTCCATAAAAGGGCCTGTACAAAGGTTTTGGAAAAATACTTTTCATAAACCTCTACAAATGAGCTTAGCTGTTTTTTTAGAAATAGGGAGAATGACATGTGGTGGACCTGTTAACTAGTAAGGTGAACGTTATTAATTGAAGCGTACTGTTTTTAGTGATGAATTTTCGGCAATTAACTTAAAATCTCTATCATCATGTAACAGCGCTATTCCATTTTTTATAGCATATATTGCTATCAGGCAATCATTAGGTTTTCTGATTGTTATGCCTTTTTTTCTTAATTTTCTATATAAATCATTGGCTTCCGTTGCGATTAAGTACGGATCCTCAATTAACCGGGTTAAGTTGTCAAAATATAACTTAACAATTTGTTCATCAGCATCTGATCCAATTCCCTGTAAAATCTCCTGAACAATTGCAGGGCACGTAGCAATTATAACACTGGTAAGATTTTTAGTTAAAAATCTGTTGGCACTCGTATCAATATCTTTAAAATAATTAACCCAAACAGATGTATCTACTAAAATGGTATCCATTATTGAAATGCTATATCGTCCAGTTTTATTTTACCTTTTAAATCAATCATTTTTTTTTGATTTTCAATAGTAATATATAAACGTAACGCTTCTTCAACAATAGCCTTTTTGGTTTTAATGTTGCTCAATTTTTGAGCTTTCGCCATTAAATCATCGTTTATTTCAATGTTGGTCCTCATACACATAAATTTTAATAAAGGTACACAAAATTAACTAATGCCTATTTATTTATCAAAAAATAAACAGCCTGTTCACCCGCCCCTTCCCGATCAACATATTTGTAATCCAGATCCAGTTGAAAGTGATTCCTTTCCAAGAGTGTTACAGATTTTTTGTTCTCCGGGTTTGGCAATGCGGTTATTACCTTTAGCCGCATGGAATTAAAACCGTAGTCTATCACTTTGGTAATGGCCTCCTGCATATAGCCCTGCCCATGGTACGCTGGCCTAAGTTCGTAGCCTATTTCAGCTTTATCTTCTTCCGGCACAAAGTTCCAGAGGCAAATAGCGCCAATTAAGCGAGGATCATCTTTTAAACTGATGGCCCAGTAAGCACAATCATTCTTTAGGTATAGGCTGACAATTTTATTAATGTAAGCGTCAATGTCATCAATAGTTATATCATTGGGCCTGCCCAGGTAGGTATTAACAATCGCATCCGAGCGAAGCTGTAGCAGTTCATGGCGGTCATCAACAGTAAGTTTCCTTAATAGTAAGCGATCGGTGGTGAGTGGGGGGAATGGTGCGAGATTGATATTCAATATTTTAATGGATTTTACCTTCATGCAGGTCATAAACCGGGAATATCAAGTCGTAATCATTCCAGTTTAGGTTGCCGTTTTTTATCTCAAACTGTTGTAATAAATGTTCATCCAAATATTTTGAAATAGATGGATGTAGAGATTTAGAAAGAAAAGGTTTAAAATCGACTGATTTTTCTGTCGAATCATTAAAAGTAATATGGATGATATAATTACCCATATAAGTGGCTGATTTAATTGCTATTAAATCGCCTGTAACATTATGATTATAGCTTTCTATGATCCTCATTTTAATTTATTGGTTATGCGCTCAAAGTCAATATTCTTATGGTAAACAAAATAGTCGATCCATTTTTGAATAATTTTATCACCATAAACCGCTAAAAATGCTTCGAAATCTTTCATTTTAGCACCCGTCAAAGGTCTTTTATCCTATACTAATTTAATTCTTATTTCTGATATTTTCCATCTACCATATAAAATTCTGCTTTGCTCTCCAAAGAGCTATACGTAGCATGCACATGAATGGGCTCATGTTCGTTTGAATAAAAGAATAGAACAATTCCCAGATACTCAAATATTTTTGGCATATATATTATAAATAGTCATAAAGATAAACTTCAATTTCTAAATGTTAGCTAAAAATAATTCATACCCCTTGCAACCATTTACTCCAAAGTTTCATCTTACCTTTAAATGATGTTTTTGGAGCACAAGTACACACTTAATGATTTAATAAAACGATGCAGGGCCGGCGAACGCAAGGCGCAGGAACTGCTGTACAAACAATTTGCTGCTAAAATGCTGGGGGTTTGCCTGCGATACGCGACAGACCGAATGGAAGCGGAGGACATGCTGCAAAATGGCTTTATAAAGATGTTTCAAAAATTAAATGATTACCGTGGCGAGGGTGCCTTTGAAGGATGGGTGAGGCGAATTATGGCGCACAGTGCCATAGCCTATTACCGTAAGCATCATAAAATGATGCAGGTAATAGAGATTGACGCGGTGAATGAGCCCTCGGCTGATGCAGTGGCTATAAGCAGTTTGGATGCGAAGTACCTGTTGGCATTAATACAAAAACTGGCGCCGGGTTACAAAATGGTGTTTAACCTGTATGCCGTTGAAGGCTATTCGCACAGGGAGATCGGCGAGATAATGGGGATTACCGAAGGGGCTTCAAAATCGCAGCTATCAAGAGCGAGAACAATATTAAAAGAACAAATTGTAAAGACTGATGGAAAACGATATGGATATGCAGGATAATGAATTTGATAAGTTATTCAGCTCAAAGTTAGAAGGGCTGGAGATAGAACCATCCAAACAGGTGTGGCAGGGCATTACCCGCGAAATGGATAAAAACAAGCGTAAAAGAATTGCCCTTATTCCGTTTTTAAGTATAGCAGCCAGCATTATTGTTTTAATAGCCGCCGGTGTATTGTTTATTCCTCAAAAAAACAGGCTGGTTAAAAAGCCGCTGGTTAAAAATGAAATAGTAACAGCTCATCGGCCATTACATACGAGCTTGATTGCTAAAATTACTATACAAATGCCTGTAAATAAAGCAGTAAAAGCAAGCCCGGTACAAATTAACCGGGTGGCTGTTTTGCATCCTTCCAGTAAAAATAAGGTGGTTACCCCTACTCAAACAATCGCGGTATTAAATAAATCAGCGGAACCTGTAACAACACAAAACCAGCCTGTTTTAGCCGCTGTAGCTCAAAAGATGGATGCAATAGTTCCGCAGGCAGTTGATACTACCAACATACAGGCTAATGTTCCGGTTGTAAAGCCAACCGATAAGCCCATTTTGAGTGCCGCAACTTTACCAGCCGGCAATCAACCTATAATGGTTACGCCAATTAAAAAACATACTATAAAAAGCTTTGGCGATGTATTGAATGTGGTGATTGCCGCGGTTGATAAACGCAAAGATAAATTCATTGAATTTTCCAATACCGATGGCGACGAAGCCACCATTACAGCAGTTAATATCGGGATCATCAAAATAAAAAAAGAAGACTAAAATCAGATATAAATATATAAAAATATGAAACGCTTAATTTTTACTATTATAATTTGCGCTATTGCTACAGGCGCATTTGCTCAAAATGCCGATAGCGCCAAAATATTAACCGATACCGTGAAAAAAACCAAAGTGAGGATAGGATTTGGTGATAGCGGCTTTGGATTTGATCCGAAATACAAACGCGATACCATTCAACATCACGACAGGGAATACCCCAGGGTTTCCTTAGGCCTTACTTTCTCCAGGTTCGATCTGGGTTTGGCTACGCTGGTAGATAATGGGAGCTTTACCCTATCGCCTCAAAACCAGTTTTTACGCTATCGCTCCTGGAAAACCAGTAATGTGGGCTTTGATGTAGTTCAATTTGGTGTGCGCTTCAGCGATGCATTTAAAATTTATTTGTCGGGCGGCTTCGATTGGACACTCATCCGCCTGCGCGATAATATTACCATACTGCCAAACGAGCCGGTTTTAACCTACAAACAGGATGATATTGATTTCAGCAAGAACCGGTTTTCATCAAGCTACCTGCGCATCCCGCTCTCGTTTGATTTTCGTACCAAGGAAGATGCCACCGGCCGCAGGATGCACTTTGTTTTTGGGCCCGACGGTGGCTTTCTGCTCGATGGTCGTGTAAAACAGATCAGCGATGAATACGGTAAACAAAAAATTGACGATACGTATCATTTCACCACTTTTCGTTACGGCGCATTTGCGCGGGTAGGTTATGGCAGCTGGGGAATATTCGCCAAGTATTACTTTAACGATATGTTTGAGAACAGCCCCGCGCAGGATGGTTTAAAAAACTTCTCATTCGGCTTTACATTTGGTTTTTAGTATCGTTTTTTTTAGGGATATAAACATTCAAAAGCTAATGTGCATAAGTTTCAAGGCTGCCTGCGGGCGGCCTTTTTGCTGATTTGCGTATCTTTAACCCTTAATGGCAGATCCGCATTTTTTACAGGCAACTTCAATAAGTAAACTATACCCCGGCGAGCGGGTTTCAGGTGTTTCAAAAACCAGCCTCACCATTCAGCAGGGAAAAATAACGGCCATAATAGGAGAAAGCGGAAGCGGCAAAAGTACTTTGCTGCGTTTGCTGTATGGCTTGCTGGCGCCGGATGAAGGTAAAGTGCATTTTAAGGGCGAGCGCATTTGGGGCCCGGCCGAAAAGCTCATCCCCGGCCATGATGCCATGAAAATGGTTACCCAACATACCGATGACATGAACTTATACGCCAAGGTATGGGATAACGTAGCCATACTGTTGCCCAGCACCAATTTGAAAAATAAGGAGGAAAAAACCACCCAGGTGCTAAGCCTTCTCAACATGGCGCACCTTACCGATAAGCGTATAGTTGAGCTGAGCGGCGGCGAAAGGCAGCGTGTGGCATTAGCGCGGGCCATTATTACCCGCCCCGAGATACTTTTGCTCGACGAACCTTTTAACCAGGTTGATACCTCATTCCGCGAGGATCTGCAGCAGGATATACGCCAGATAGTAAAGGACACAGGTTTAACGGTGATCATGGTATCGCACGACCCATCCGAAATACTCTCCATGGCCGATGAACTGATCGTAATGCAGGATGGAAAGATACTGGAATCGGGCGAACCTTTGGCCGTATACCAAAGCCCTAAATTTTTATACACAGCCGGGCTACTGGCTAATTGCAATGTGCTGGATAAGGATAAGGCAAAGGTTTGCGGCATTAACCTGAAAGCCAAAAAGAAAAGCGCCGCCATTTACCCCGAATGGATGGAGCTAAGCAATACCGCTGCCCAAAAAGACTGGCAAATAAAAATGATACTTTTCAAAGGCTTTTACGAAGACATGCTGCTGGAAAAGGACGATATCGTCATGCGCGTACGCAATTATGAGATAGGCAAGTATAAAGGTGACGATAAGGTGGGTTTGAAGATCAATAGGTATCTGGAGTATTAGCTTTAGCTCATCAATCGAGACAATTAATTAGTAAACTACTCTTCTGCTTTGAGAAGACTTATCAAAAGTTCTTTATATAATATTAATTCTTGATTTCCTTTTTTAACAAACAAATAAAAGTTTACTTTCCCAAGCAAATGTTGAATATAATTATGTTTGGATAGTTGTATTTTTTCTACATGAAATTCTAATCCAAAGGTTTTTATATAATACATCGACTGTCTTATATCTCTTAAATCTTTCTTTTTTACCGAAAGCTTTCTATTTACAACAACTCCCGTTACTTGTTGGCGTTGGTGTTGTTTTTTTACTCTTGTTTTTGATTCATTTATCTTAAAACCAGATTCAATTAAAATTTGTCTCACACCTGCAATTATAGTTCCCGGATGAAATTTCCCTGATATAGTTATATCATCAGCATATCGAGAATATCTCAGACCCCAATTTCTACTGAGAATAAATAGTTTTTCATCTAAGTCCACGGTTAATAGTGAAGATAAATAAGGACTTGATGGACTACCTTGAGGTAGGCCATCATTTAAAGTACATAGCGTAGCTAATGCATTGGAAACATCTCTATTATATCCAAGATTTGAAAAAAAAGCTGAAATAGCGACGTGCTTGATATTATCAAAATACTTTTCAATGTCAATATTAAGTATCATGCTTTGCTTGGTATGATACTTGGCATTTGTTACTATAGATCTGCCTTTTGTGTAAGCATTGTTAAACTTATTAGGTGGAATAATAGCAATTATGTTATTAAGTATCCAATATTGAATCGATTTTAGCCCTGGGAGAGGCTCGGTGATTTCTCGGGTATGACCATTTTTCTTGGGAATTTTAAATGATCTATAAAAATTTTGTGGCCGTGAAATTATTCTCAACAAATATGATTCTCGATATCCTGTTAAATAGGATAAGTGTTTTGTATCGTATATTGTCGGAACATTATTATCATAAAGATTTTTAGAATAATGCAAAAGCCCAAGCACAACATTTTTTGAGATGTCGACATCTTGGGCTTTTTTTTGAAAGTGGAATGAATATTCATTCCAGGAATAAAAAGATTCTTTCATTACAAAGTGATGCACGTTATAATCACTCAATATTCTAACTCAATATAACACAACAAAACGCTGGAAAAAGAGAAAGAAGAAAAATATAATTAATGAACAAAGCCGAAGCCTATTACTTAAACAGCAAAAAATACGGGTAGTTAAAGCTCCGCGAAAATCACTAAATAATTAACAGCTTGAAAGCAAGTTCATCTCAGAATAGCGAATCGCTATTCCGCAGCCAAAGGCTGCTTGAGCTAATGATAATCTTTAATTCCTGTTCTCAAATATATAGTTTTTAGGAATATAAACATCTGGTATTTCACCGACTTTATACTTACTATTCGGTTCAGATAGAATCCACTCCGATTTACTTTTACTATATTTTTGTCGCATGTTTTTGCATTGCGATATTAACAAACCGAATACAGGTAATTTAGAAATTTCCGGCGTAACTCTTTTTAAATTTTTCAACCCGATTTCAAACATTTTTGGGTAATCGCTATCATTTTTCTTTTGCGGAAATTTTAACTCAACATGTAGATTATTTCTGTAATATTCAAATAACTCATCTTTACCTGTTAATTCCCACCCGTACTGAGTTAAATAAAATTTAAGTCGGGAGTAATTTTTTTCAAAATTCATAGGCCGTATATCATTTTATATATTGATTTGAAATTATCTAGTAAATGATTTTTTATTGGAATTTCAATTTTAATTTCATCATCTTTCTTTTTAAGAAGATTTGTAGGAGAGATAATATCGTTTTCAGGAAGATACCAAAAACAGTGTTTTCTTATTAAGAGGTGTTTTTGAACAATTTCCATCCATTTCGTTTGGTCGTCAGGTAAAATAAAAACTACAAGAATTAATTTAGTATAAGATGAAAGGCATTTACTTTTTAATTCAAAGTAATTTTTATTTCTCAGTCCATATTCTACAAATTCTTCCGTGAATTTCACGTTTTTACAAGTAGTACACTTTAATTGTATACCCAATATTTTGCCCGAGTCCATTAGCATCTTTTCACCAGAAGGCAAAGTGATTTCATCTACAGGATTGACATTTAAATCAATCCCATGATCATATTGAGGTGTATTTATCTTAAATCCATCGCGCGCTAAAATTAATCTGATAAATGCTTCAGAAATCGCTTCTTTAATTTGGTTTTCTGTCATTATTGAGAAAAAAAACAGCAGAGTAATTAAGGCTTAGTTTTATTTTGGAAAAATAAACAAAATTAATAATATGCACAATGAATTAGTGGCTGACTAAGGCAGATACATAAAAAGATTTCATTTGGTTGGCGAATGTTTAATCGCTGCCATAGCATTATAATTACGGATGATTGAATCTATCATTATAGGCTTCCTCTCACCTCCCGCAACACCATCGTCATTCCTTCGGCCTCTTTTTTTACCCATGCATCGTATTCATCAATTGCCGTTAACCGGTCGCCATTGCTGATATAACCTTCATCCACCATTTGGGTTGATGCCGCCACCTTCGACCATATCCCCGCCTTCGAAACAAAATTATCCTGCCCTTTCAGATAAATTTCATCGGCATTATAGGTTTCGATAGCAGTAAAACCGGCTTCTTCAAAATATTCCGGCAGGTCTTCGGCTATATGGTTGTTCATACCCGCGTCGCCGCGCCATCTTAAAAATGTGCCGTAAAAACGCAGCATACTTTCAGGCGGATCGGGCCGCCATTGCAAGGCTTCATGATTATAATCCAGCACCGATACCTGCCCACCGGGTTTCAATAGTTCCCTGAAGCGCTTTAAGGCCTCAACCGGGTTATTGAGCCATTGCAATACCCGCGCGCAAACCACCAGGTCGAACTTTTCCTCCGGTTCAAATTGGAAAATATCAGCATGAATAAGTTCGAGGTTTTTTATAGTACTATAAGTTTCCTTACCGCTGTTGATAAAATGTTCTGTATGATCTATGCCAGTTACATGCCCCGTTGGGCCAACTTTTTTAGCAATACCCTTTGATATCGCCCCGGTACCACAGCCTACATCCAGCACCCGCATGCCGGGTTTCAAGGCGGATATTAAGGTAGCATAATCAACCTCCAAACTCCGGTTATCAAATATTTTGGATGTAGTTTCGCCGTCGCGATGAATGTGTTTGTTCATGGGTTTGTTGTTTGTTGATAGCGGTTTGCTATCAACAAAATATATTGTTCCCCCTTGCGCCACCGCTAAAGCTAAGGCGGCACGCGGTCAGGGGGCTTAAACTAAATACTCAAACAAGGTCTGATCCCTGTTGATCTCGATAACTTCAAACCTATGCGCCGCCATGCGCTGCAAAAGCGCGGGATAATCGCCGGCATCTTTTAGTTCGATACCTACCAGGGCGGGCCCGTTTTCTTTGGATGTTTTTTTGATGAACTCAAAACGTGTAATATCATCGCCCGGCCCTAAAACGTTATTCACAAACAACTTTAGCGCGCCCGGCCGCTGCGGGAAACGAACAATAAAGTAATGTTTCAATCCTTCATAGAGCAGGGATTTTTCCTTGATCTCCTGCATGCGCTCAATATCATTATTACCGCCGCTTATAACGCAAACCACTTTTTTGCCCTTTATCTGCTCTTTGCAGCGATCAAGCACCGCGACTGATAAGGCACCCGCTGGTTCAACTACAATAGCGTCCTCGTTATATAATTTTAATATAGTAGTACATACCTTGCCTTCGGGTACCAGCAGCATATCATCCAATACTTCGCGGCAAAGCTGGTAGGTAAGCGCGCCTACGCGTTTAACAGCCGCGCCATCAACAAAACGGTCAATCTGGTTTATGGTAACCGGGCCATTGTTTTCAAAAGCACCCACCATTGATGGCGCGCCTTCTGGCTCAACACCTATCAGTAATATATTAGGGTTGTATTGTTTAAAATAAGTACCGGCACCTGCTGCAAGGCCGCCGCCGCCAACCGGCATAATTACCACCTCTACATTCGGCAAATCCTTTGTGATCTCAACACCAACAGTTCCCTGGCCCTCAATAATACGGTAATTATCAAACGGGGGGATAAAGGTCATTTCATGGGCCTCGGTATAAGCAAGCGCTTCCATCAGGCAATCATCAAAGGTATCGCCGGTTAAAACAAGCTCCACATTGCCATTGCCAAACATTTCTGTTTGCTTAACTTTTTGTTTAGGCGTTATCTCAGGCATGAAGATCACGCCGCGTGTGCCTAAACGTTTGCACGAAAATGCTACACCCTGCGCATGATTACCCGCGCTGGCACATACCACCCCGCGGCTCATTTGCTCTTCGGTTAGCTGGCTTATCATGTTATAAGCGCCACGCAGTTTGTAAGAACGTACTACCTGCAAATCTTCGCGTTTCAGATATATCTCACACTCGTATTTTTCTGATAAGCCTGCATTGTATTCCAGCGGGGTGTTTTTAACCACACCATTCAAACGTTTAGCAGCCGCGTCAAAGTCCATCCGGATATTTTTTACTGTATCCATCATTAGTTTTTTACCATTCTAAATGCTACTAAGCCCAGCAAGTCATTATCATCAATATCCAGTTTATTATCGGCAAGCGTTAAAAAGCGCGAGTAGGCGCTGTTCAGTTCATCCTTATCCAAATTAAAGCCTAACCGCTCCAGATGAAACTTTAAGGCATGCCTGCCGCTGCGGGCGGTAAGCACAATGCTGGCATTAGGGAAACCAACATCTTCGGGGCGGATGATCTCGTAATTCTCGCGATTCTTTAAAAAACCATCCTGGTGAATACCTGAGCTATGCGCAAAGGCATTGCTACCCACAATAGCTTTATTTGGCTGCACTATCATGCGCATTTGCGTGCTCACCATACGGCTTAGCTCATAAATATTTTTGGTATTGATGTTGGTATGCAAGCCTAAGGCCTGGTGAGTTTTTAATATCATCACCACTTCCTCAATAGAGGTATTGCCCGCGCGTTCGCCAATACCGTTAATGGTACCTTCAATCTGGCGGGCGCCGTTTTGCAAACCGGCAATAGAATTGGCGGTAGCCAGCCCAAGATCGTTATGGCAATGCACCGATATAATGGCCTTGTCGATATTCTTTACATTTTCTTTCAGAAAACGGATCTTGCTGCCATACTGATCGGGCAGGCAATAGCCGTTGGTATCGGGAATATTAACCACCGTTGCTCCGGCGGCAATAACCGCCTCTATCATTTTGGCCAGATATTCTACGTCGGCACGGCCGGCATCTTCGGCATAAAATTCAATATCCTCTACAAAGCCTTTGGCATATTTTACGGCATCAATAGCACGCTGCAAAATCTCCTCGCGGGTGCTGTTGAACTTATGCTTGATGTGCATATCGGACGAACCTATGCCCGTATGAATACGCGGCCTTTTAGCGTACTTTAATGATTCGGCAGCTATATCTATGTCGCCTTTGTTTGCGCGTGTCAGCGCGCAGATAATGGGCTCCTTTACGGCTTTTGACAGCTCCACCACACTCTGAAAATCGCCAGGACTCGAAACCGGGAAACCTGCTTCAATAATATCCACGCCCAGTGCTTCCAGCTCGCGGGCTATCTCAATTTTTTCAAGGGTGCTCAACTGGCAACCCGGTACCTGCTCGCCATCGCGAAGCGTAGTATCAAAAACATAAACGCGGTTGGGATCGTGTAACATAGTTCTTTCTTTTTTTGTTGTATCAAATTTTAATAGCAAGTAACTAGTAGCAAGATGAAGTCCTTGTCTTGATACTAGCTACTTGATACTAATTACTCCTTCACAGCTATAAACCTTAATCTTTTATAGTCCGCATACCACTGCCCGTTATCATTATAATCCGGTTCCAGTATATCGGTTATTTCATCTAACATTTGTTCTTTTTCTGCCTGTTCAATGCCTTCAAAAAAAGTTGAACCAAACATATTGAGCCATTTGCCAACGCCTTCGCGGCCGCCCTGCAACAGGGTTTTCCTATCAAAGTGTGCCGCGAATGTTACCCGGAAGCCCTGAGCTTCCAAACGGCTGGTATACTCACCAAGCGATGGAAAATACCAAAAATCCGACTTGGATTGCGGCGTATATCCGTGCTTAGTAAGCACCTGGGCGGTAGCAACACGCATTTTTTGCATATTTCCCTTACCGCCAAATTCGGCAACAAAGCGGCCGTTAGGTTTCAGGCTATCATATACCGATTTAATAACACCATCAACATCCAGTATCCAGTGCAACGTCGCATTGGAAAATACCGCGTCGAAAGGTTCAGGAAAACTGAAATCTGCACCATCGGCCACTTCAAATTCAATGGATGGATAGTTTTCCCTTGCCTGTTTGATCATCTCGGGCGAAGCATCAATACCGGTAACCACAGCGCCGCGCTCACGCAATCGTTCTGTTAAATGCCCGGTGCCGCAACCCAGGTCGAGCACATGCTCCCGGCGCTTAACATCCACCAATTCAAGCACATTCTCCCCGTATTCAAATACGAAAGAATGTTTGTTGTCGTACAATTCAGCGTTCCATTTCATATTAGCCCCTCTAAATTTCCCCCGGTAGGGGAAACTTTTTATTTGGTGTTTTTAAGCCCTCCCTACCGGGGAGGGTTGGGTTGGGCCTATAAATATTCCAAAACCTTTTGCCCCATAGCCTTCGTGCCTAATATTTTGCTTTTATCAGTTTTGCTATCCGCGATATCGCCTGTACGATAGCCGCCCTTTAATGCTTTGTCAATTGCTGCTGTTACCGCTTTGGCTTCTTCTTTCAATCCGAAACCGATCTCCAGCATCAACGCGACCGATAGCATCGATGCCAGCGGATTGGCTTTATCCTGCCCGGCAATATCATGTGCCGAACCGTGGATCGGCTCAAAAAATCCGGTTCCATCACCAATTGATGCCGATGCCAGCATCCCCATTGAGCCTGCTATCTGCGATGCTTCGTCCGTTAAAATATCGCCAAAAAGGTTGGCGGTTAATACCACATCAAACTTTTTAGGATTTTTAACCAATTGCATGGCCGCATTATCAATAAACATGTGTTCCGTTTCCACTTCGGGGTAGCTTTTAGCTACTTCCTGCACTACTTCGCGCCATAATCGGGATGATTCCAGCACATTGGCCTTATCAACCGAGCATAATCTTTTACCACGCACCATTGCTGCTTCAAATGCCTTTTTTGCGATGCGCTCCACCTCGTACCGATGATAGATCATCAGATCCGAAGCGGTATTTCTATCTTCACTTCTTTTTTTCTCACCGAAATATACATCACCGGTCAATTCGCGGAAGAATAAAATATCCGTTCCCTTCAATATCTCCGATTTCAGGCTTGATGCTTCCAGCAGCTCATCAAAAAGCATGATAGGGCGCAGATTGGCGTATAAACCCAGTTCCTTGCGTATCTTTAATAAACCCTGCTCCGGCCGAACCTTTGCAGATGGATCATTATCATATTTAATATGACCAATAGCGCCGAACAAAATAGCGTCACTGGCCTTCGCCTTTTCCAAAGTTTCATCAGGCAGTGGATTCCCGGTTGCCTCAATGCCCGCGTGGCCCATCAAAGCATAGTCAAAAGTAAACTCATGACCGAAATTCTGTCCGATCTTTTCTAAAACCGCTTTACCCCAGGTAGTAACCTCGGGGCCGATGCCATCACCGGGTATTACTAATATGTGTTTTGTTAGTCCCATAAAACCCCCAGCCCCCTGAAGGGGGAGCTTTTGATTGTGTTAGTGTTATTTAATCTTTTACTACCTCGCCTAATTGTTCCCCCTTCAGGGGGTTAGGGGCTTTTCAAATTCCGTTATCAATTCCTTTTTACTCAAAATATAATCAATGTCATCGTAGCCATTGGTCATACATGCTTTTTTGTAGGGATTAACCTCAAAGCTTTCCGTTTCGCCGGTGGCCACTATTTTGATGAACTGACCAACCAGGTCTATCTCCACAACGGCATGCTGATCTTCAGCAACCGCGTCGAATATCTTTTTCAAAAACTCGTCGCTTACCTGTACCGGCAGCAAGCCGTTGTTAAGGGCATTGCCTTTAAAAATGTCGGCGAAAAAGCTGCTCACCACGGCATCAAAGCCAAAATCGGCAATGGCCCAGGCAGCATGTTCGCGACTGCTGCCACAACCGAAGTTTTTACCGGCAACCAATATTTTCCCGCTGTAATTTGGGTCGTTCAAAATGAAATCCGTTTTAGGGTTATCATTCTCATCAAAACGCCAGTCGCGAAACAGGTTATTGCCAAAGCCCTCGCGGGTAGTAGCCTTTAAAAAACGCGCGGGTATGATCTGGTCTGTATCGATATTCTCGATAGGCAGTGGCACCACGCTGGTTTGTATGTGTTTGAATATTTTAGTACTCATGTTTTTGTCCTTTTTGTCATTGCGAGCGATAGCGCGGCAATCTCTTAGCTATTCTTAACGAATATGCACAACTACGAATTTGCTTCGTCGTACCTCCCCGCAATGACAATATATTTATACGCTAATCTCTATTCATAATGCTCAACAGTAGGGAAAGGATCATAAAAATGATGTAACAAACCTTTCCATTCCTGGTATTCCTTTGATCCTCTGAAGCCTTCCGTATGGTCGCTTAATTGCTCCCATTCCACCAGTAAAATGAACTGGCTAACATTCTCTATGCATCTTTTCAACTGATGAGAGATATAGCCTTTCATTTTTGAAATAATATCCTTCGCTAAGGAAAATGCTTTTAAAAAATCATCTTCCTGCCCGGGTATTACATTTAGTATGGCGACTTCTAAAATCATTGTCTGAACTCGATTTTTTTGAATTTAATGAATTTCCCGAATTGATTAATCAGCTTAAATTTGAAGTGTATTTTTTATTAAACAATCTTTTAAACTCCAAACTAACATTACCAAAATTGATAAGCAAACCAGTTCTTATGTTGTATGCCTCAAGGTAATTCACCGCTTGCGCTAAATGAACATTTTCTAACAGAATTAACGCTTTCAATTCAACCATTATCTCTCCCTCGACAAAGAAATCTACTCGTCTCGTTCCAATTTGTTCACTTCGATAATAGATTGGCATTTCCATTTCACGTATAAACCTTAATCCATCCAGCGCCAATTCTATCTCTAATGCCCTTTGATAAATTACTTCCTGGAAACCGTTACCCAAAGCAGTATGAACGCGCATAGCACAGCCGATGATTTTGCTTGTGCACTCATTAAACTGTTCAGGCGTTCTTTTTATATCCATTCTATAAATTCAATCAATTCGTTTAATTCGAGTTCAGACCAACTCTTCCTCTTTCAAAAATTCCCGTATATCAGTAACTCTCCCTGTTATCGCACTCGCCGCCGCCGTTAACGGGCTTGCCAAAAACGTGCGTGAATTTGGCCCTTGCCTACCTTCAAAGTTCCTGTTCGAGGTGGATACGCAGTATTTACCTGCCGGAATCTTGTCCTCATTCATACCTAAACAGGCGCTGCATCCTGGCTCGCGCAAAGGGAAACCCGCGGCATCAAATATCTTATCCAATCCTTCGCGGATGGCTTGTTCCTGCACCTGTTTCGATCCGGGTACTACCCAAACCGTAACATTATCGGCCTTATGTTTGCCTTTTACAAATTCGGCTACCTGGCGCAGATCCTCAATACGCGAATTGGTACAGCTACCGATAAATACGTAGTCGATCGGCCTCCCCAATAGGTATTCGTCATCGTGCAGGCCCATATAATCAAGGGCTTTTTTGTACGATGCCTGCTCCTTTGTTTCAAACGATAAAGTTTCGGGCACGCGTTGCGTAACCCCAATGCCCATCCCCGGGTTGGTTCCGTAGGTGATCATCGGTTCAATATCTTCGGCTTTAAAGCTCAAAACTGAATCAAAAGCTGCATCTTCATCAGAGTACAGTGTTTGCCAGTATGCTACGGCCTTATCCCACTCTTCGCCTTTTGGGGCAAATTCGCGGCCTTTTACATAGTTGATGGTGGTTTCATCCGGAGCGATCAAACCGCAACGGGCACCCATTTCGATACTCATGTTACAGATGGTCATGCGGCCCTCCATACTTAAAGCGCGGATGGTATCGCCGGCATATTCAACCGCGTAACCGGTACCACCTGCGGCAGAGATCTTTGAAATGATGTACAGGATAATATCCTTAGCGCCTACGCCTTTTTGCAGGGTGCCGTTCACTTCAATCTTCATACGTTTAGGGCGTTGCTGTAACAGGCACTGCGTTGCCATTACCTGCTCCACCTGCGAAGTGCCAATACCGAACGCTATAGCACCAAAAGCGCCATGTGTTGAAGTATGGCTATCGCCGCAAACATACGTGCCACCAGGGCGGGTAATGCCCAGCTCGGGGCCTATAACGTGAACAATACCCTGGAAAGGATGGCCTAAGCCATATAATTCAATACCAAATTCTGCACAGTTTTTAGTGAGCATATCAACCTGGTAGCGGGAAAGTTCTTCTT